>Belle_p1__coassemble_508_pt1 | contig 77615 bp, 75 predicted proteins | sample Belle_p1__metabat2_high_PE_006 | metagenome-assembled genome bin Belle_p1 | reverse complement strand
CTCGGGAACTAGTAAAGTGGACTCTGAGTGATATCGTTAATGATATGGAGGGACGTCCAAGGATAGGTGGCTAATGTTTGATTTAACATAAGTAATCGTTGTAAAACACATACTGAAATAGCGTGGGACTGCTCTCACGCTATTTTAAAATTGTGATTTAAAAGATAAGCATGCATCTTATATTAGTATGGCTCGCATTTGTTATTGAAGAATTTATTTTGAAGGTTCATTGTAAAATGAAATTGCACACCTTGAAAACAGAATAAAAATAGTCCATTGTGACCTCTTTGTGTTAAGATTAAGCTGCGAAACAAAAACCAACATGGAGGTAATCACAATGGACTACACTCAAGATACCACAAAACACGTGAAAAATAAACATTTTTCTTACGGTGACCGCAGAGAATTACAGGGGATGTTATCCAATAAATCTGTACGTTATTCTCTTCGTCAGCTAGCTCGACATTTTAATTGCTCTCCTAATACTATCCGTAATGAATTGAAGCGTGGTGCTCATCATAATACTGGTAGATATGAAGCCAAACGTGCACAAAATGCATATAAGAAAAGTCATGCCAATAGCATTAAGAAATCAAGGAGATTTCTTTCCGCTAAGTTTGTTTCCTGGGTTGTTGAAACGGTCCATGAAAAAGGTTGGTCATTGGATGCCTGCTATGGTTATGCTAAAAAAGAGAAGTTGTTTTCAGACTCTGAGATGGTATGCGTCAAAACATTGTACAACTATGTTGACTCTATGCTTCTTGCACTGCGTAACATCGACCTTCCGTTAAAAGTTCGTAGACGCAAACGCCGTCGTAACGTTAAGGAAAACCTAAAACATCTTGGTCGTAGCATAGATGAAAGGCCGGATGAAATAGCAAGTCGTAACGAGTTTGGTCATTGGGAGATAGATACCGTCATTGGCAGTAAGAGCAAGAGTGACAACGTGGTGTTGACTCTTTTAGAACGTCTTACACGCAAATACATAGCAATTAAGATTGACGGCAAAACTGCATCTGCCGTTAGTGCAGCTATGCAATCTTTGAAGAAGTACTATGGCGATAAGTTCAGCCAGATATTCAAGACTATAACTAGCGACAACGGCAGTGAATTTGCTGAGCTTTCAAAGCTTGAAAATAACACAACTACAAAAGTATACTTTGCTCATCCCTACAGTTCTTGGGAAAGAGGCTCCAATGAGCGTCACAATGGTCTTTTAAGAAGATTTGTTTCCAAGGGAAAGAGAATAGACAAATATACTTCTGATGATATTCTGTTTACAGCTGATTGGTGTAACCTATTGCCTAGAAGAATTTTGGAGTATAAAACTCCGGATGATTTATTCGAGAATGAACTCGATAAGATTTACGCCGCTTGATTTTCAAAAAGTGTGCAACTTCTAATTGCAATTCAGAAAATTATCATTTTGTGTAATTTTATAAATTTTATAATATAATATGAGCACAGAAGTTTTTCTCAAATTATTTTGAAGGGAAGTTTTTCTATGAAAAAACATGGACTCATAACGTTAATTACCATATCTCTTTTAGCTGCAGCCCCAACTTACGCTACTAATACAGAATATAATGCTAGCGGCATAAACGTTCTTGAAGCCATCAATGCACAGGCTGCCTATAATCAAGGCTATACAGGTGCTGGAGTAAATGTTGGCATATGTGATTTTCCAACCAATTTTGCTCACCCAGACTTAATCTGTTAGATAGTACCTCCTAAACATACACACATACAATAAAGGCACCGCAATCTATGCTAGCTTACCAACAACAGCTTCATAAATTGCAGTGCCTTTTAAATTTCAAGGACCATAACAGCTTCCTTGAAAATTTTTATTTAATTCTTATTCTTCATCATCGTCATGATGAATAGCAGCTAAGGATACAACCTTATCATCATCATTTAAGGTCATCAGCTTAACACCCTGGGCATTACGGCCAAATTGAGAAATACCATCAACATCAATACGGATAATAATACCTGCAGAAGTAATCATCATAATCTCCTGCTGAGGATTAATAACACGCATACCAACTACACAGCCTGTTTTCTCAGTAATCTTGATATTGATAATGCCTTTACCGCCACGGGTTTGCTTACGATATTCGCTAACAGCAGTGCGCTTACCCATACCAAATTCAGTTGCAGTCAGAACCTCGCAGCTTTCATCAGCTACGCTATCCATAGCAACAACCTCATCACCATAAGCAAGGCTAATGCCCCTTACGCCATGGGCAGTACGTCCCATAGGACGAACATCCTGCTCATCAAAGCGGATAGCAATACCATTTCTGGTAGCCAGAACAATCTCGCTATTACCGTCAGTGAGTTCAACACCAATCAGGTCCTCTTTATCATCCAGATTAATAGCTACAAGACCATTTTTACGTGCGCTATCAAAGTCCTTCAGATTAGTTTTCTTGACAGTACCCTTATTGGTAGCCATAAACATAAACTGCTCCTCTAAGAACTCCTTAACAGGAATAACTGCAGTAATCTTTTCACCCTGCTCTAACGGCAGCAGATTAATAATTGCAGTGCCCTTAGCAGTGCGTCCTGCTTCAGGAATTTCGTAGCCCTTTTGACGATATACACGGCCCTTGTTGGTAAAGAAGAGAATGTTATGGTGAGTTGTAGACAGGAACAAATGCTCAGCGCAGTCGTCAATCTTCTTGCCGCTGCCTCCATTTTTTCCCATACCACCGCGTTTTTGGCTGCGGAAATTATCCATAGTCTGACGCTTGATATAGCCTTGATGGCTGATAGTAACAACAATGTCCTCCTCAGCAATCAGGTCCTCAATATCCATTTCAGAAGATTCCATGGAAATTTCAGTACGACGCTCATCACCAAATTTCTTCTTCATTTCCAGAAGGTCTTCTTTAATGATGTTCATAACCTTATGCTCATCTGCTAATACGCTTTCTAACCAATCAATGGTTTCCAGCACATCAACATATTCGTCATCAATTTTCTTGCGTTCCAGACCGGTCAGGCGCTGCAGACGCATATCCAGGATAGCCTGTGCCTGGCGCTGACTTAAATTAAAGCGCTCCATCAGGCTTGTCTTAGCAATATCACCATTAGCACTGCTGCGAATGGTAGAAATAACCTCATCCAAATTATCAAGAGCAATCTTTAAGCCCTCTAAGATATGAGCTCTATCCTTAGCTTTAGCCAGCTCGTAACGAGTACGTCTGGTGATAACTTCTTTTTGATGCTCCAGATAATAGGTCAGAACCTGCTTCAGGTTCAAAACTCTGGGCTCACCATTAACCAGCGCCAGCATAATGATACCAAAGGAGGTTTGCAAAGATGTGTGCTTATATAGCTTATTTAAAACAACATCAGGAACAGCATCAGCCTTAAGCTCAATTACGATGCGGATACCATGCTTCAGGTTGGAATAGTCATCAATGTGGGTCATCCCCTCAATAACGCCATCCTTTGCCAGCTGAGCAATATCCTTAATCAAATTAGCCTTGTTAACCTGATAAGGAATTTCTGTAATGATAATATTGTGCTTACCCTTATTGGCAGGCTCAATGGTTGCCTTAGCACGCAGCTTAACAACACCACGACCAGTAGTATAGGCATTAGTAATACCAGTCTTTCCTAAGATGCAAGCACCGGTAGGGAAGTCAGGACCCTTAATAGCGGTCATCAGCTGAGAAATTTCTACATCAGGATTATCAATCAGCATAACCAGACCATTTACCACCTCACACAAATTATGAGGAGGAATGTTAGTTGCCATACCTACTGCGATACCAGCACTACCATTAATCAGCAGGGCGGGAACCTTGGAAGGAAGCACACTGGGCTCCTTCATAGATTCATCATAGTTAGGTACAAAATCAACAGTATCCTTTTCGATATCCTCCAGCATAGCCTCGGCAATTTTTGCCATACGAACCTCAGTATAACGCATTGCCGCAGCACTATCGCCGTCAATGCTACCAAAGTTACCATGACCATCAACCATCAGATAGCGGGTGGAAAAGTCCTGCGCCATACGAACGATGGCTTCATATACAGAGCTATCGCCATGAGGATGGTATTTACCTAAAACTTCACCGACAATACGAGCGGATTTCTTATAGGGCTTGGTCGGTGTCATGCCAGCTTCCTGCATCGCATACAAAATTCTGCGATGAACAGGCTTCAGGCCGTCTCGAACGTCGGGTAAAGCACGTTGAACGATAACGCTCATAGCATAATCGATATAGGATTTTTGCATTTCCTCTTCGATATATACTGGTAAAACTTTACCTGTAGTATTTTCTAAATCCACTTTATCACCTTTTTCTTAACAAAAATCAAAACGTTGCAAAATATAACTTAACTAGTACATTATACCATAAATATCTACATTATTCTATTTAAGCAGCAGGTCATACACCTGCTTGCCAATTAAAAGAGTAGTCACTGCAAGATATAACGGACGCACATAGGCAGCGCCCTTTTTTATAGCCATGCGTGAACCAAAAAAGGCTCCCACCACCATGGCAATACCCATAATCAAACCGTGCTGCCATAAAACTGTACCACTCATAGCAAAAGCAAAAATACCACCTAAGCCACTAGCAAAATTAAGTGCCTTGGCGTTTCCCGCAGCAGTAACAAAGTCAAAGCCTAAAAAGAGAAAGCCAAAAATCAAAAATGAACCTGTACCAGGACCAAAAAAGCCATCATAAAAGCCCATACCAAAGGCCATAGCAATGGCTCCAAGTAACGCTCCTAGGCCCAAATTTTCTGCAGTACTATGGTCACCCCAATCCTTGCGGCGATAGGTATAAACAGCCACAGCTACAAGAAGCAAAACAATAATGTTCTTCATCAGCCTTTCCGGCAAAAGATAAACAACATAGGCACCAAAGGCAGAGCCTAAAAACGAAAGCGGCATTAAAGCAAGCGCTGACTTTTTTATTTTACCAGCACGCCAAAAGGAAATAACGCTCATCAAGGCACCCATAGAGGCAGCCATTTTGTTAGTTCCCAAAGCGTAGGGAACGGGCAGTCCAAGACTCAAAAGAGCAGGGGTAGAAATAAGTCCACCACCGCCAACCGTAGAGTCAATAAACGCCGCAATAAAGCCTGAAACAATCAAATAAATTATTGTTAGCGTATCTAAATCCGCTACAAATCCTTCCACAAGCATCCCTCATAATATCAAAATCTAAGCCTTCTCAAAGCAGCAGTACAAGCCAACAAAGCCTACGCGACATTGGCAGATGATTGCGCTTTCTTCAGCCTCATTACTGATGGCGTAGGGGTGGAGCATCTCCAGCTCTGCATCCTTTAAGGGCCAATGAACACCGCTAAAATCAACCTTTGTCTTTACGCTCAATGGTAGCAAGGAAATCGCATAGGGCTTGTTTTTAAACTTCAGCTCAGCTTTTTCACCATCTGATAAAAGCACCATAATCTCTCTATCATCAGCCATCACAACCTGATTACCACGACTTAGCTTATAGCTAAGTAAGGAAAAAACATTGCTATACAAATGGTCAAAGCGACCACCCCATATACCGCTGCAAAGCAAATCACCATCGGGAATCTCCTTTAAAAGCAGCTGTAAATCCGTATCATCCTTTTCCCTTGGGTATCGATAGACAGTAACACCACTTTTTTGCATTTGCTCATATATCTTAGCTGCTGCACTATCGCAGTCACCCCAAAGTACTTCTGGCTTTAATCCAGCATTTAAACAAACTGCAGCACCCTTATCGGCACAAAATATTCTTAATTGACCGGCAGATGCCTTTAGCCAGCTTTCTTCAGGCTTGCGTCCACCTGCAACAGCCATAAGCAGTTCCCTGGGATTACTGCCATATAGCTCTGCCTCTAGCTGAGGCAGAGTAAAATTAACCTTATGCATTTTATTTATTCAAAGCAACAGGCTTAATAACAATTTGATCGTTCTCTTTAAGAACCTTCCAAACGCAGTTGCCCTTTTTATTCTTTAGCCAATCCATGCTAATTTCCAGCAAAAAGCGATTTAAACGCTCTTGAGCATCCTCAGGCAAAAGTAGCTCCTTTTTAGCAGGGGCCTTAGCACTCTTTAGCTTGCTTTGCTTAGTTTTTTCATCAACATAGGAGCCATTTTCAAAGGTAAGTTCTTCACTAAAGCCTCTCAGCATTTCTTCATCAGAAAGATTTTTTCTAATCTTAGCCATGATATCAATCTCCTTCGATTACAGGTCCAGATTACGAACCTTTTTAGCATTTTCCTCGATGAATTGACGACGAGGTTCAACCTTATCACCCATCAGGATGGAGAAAATTCTATCTGCCTCAGCAGCGTCCTCCAGCTGTACCTGCAAAATAGTTCTAGAAGCAGGGTCCATAGTTGTTTCCCACAGCTGACCAGGGTTCATTTCACCTAAGCCTTTATAGCGCTGAACATACGGATTAGCATCGCGACCAACCTGATCTAAAATCTCCTGCAGCTCTTCGTCACTATAAGCGTAGAAGTGCTGTTTTTGTGTTTTACGAACCAAATACAGCGGCGGTTGAGCAATATAGACATGGCCCTCTTTAATCAACGGCTGCATGTAACGATAGAAGAAGGTTAAAAGCAAAGTACGGATATGAGCACCGTCGACGTCGGCATCGGTCATGATAATGATTTTGCCATAACGAGCCTTTTCCAAATTAAAATCGTCACCAATGCCGCAGCCAAAGGCTGTAATCATATTGCGAATTTCATCACTGCTAAGAATTTTATCAAGACGCGCTTTTTCAACGTTCAAAATTTTACCACGCAAGGGCAAAATAGCTTGGAAGTCAGAGTTACGGCCTTGCTTAGCACTACCACCTGCAGAGTCACCTTCGACTAAGTAAATCTCAGTTTCCTCAACCTTACGGCTCTTACAGTCAGCTAGCTTGCCAGGCAAACCGCCCAAATCCATAGCATTTTTACGTCTAGTCAGCTCCTTAGCCTTACGAGCTGCAATACGAGAACGAGCTGCAAGAATTGCCTTATCTACGATTTTTTTAGCAACAGAGGGATTTTCCTCCATAAATTCAGCCAAAGCATCACCAACAAGATTATCTACAATAGGCATAACCTCGCTGTTGCCCAGCTTAATCTTGGTCTGGCTTTCAAATTGAGGATTAGGAACCTTTAAGCTCAATACAGCAGTTAAGCCCTCACGTACGTCCTCACCGCTTAAGGCATCCTCATTTTCCTTCAGGAAATTACCTTTACGAGCATAGTTGTTGATGGTACGAGTCAATGCCTTACGCAAGCCACTTAAATGAGTACCACCTTCTTCGGTGTTAATATTATTGACATAGGTAAAAATATTCTCGTTATAGGTATCGCAGTATTGCATAGCCAATTCAACGATAATATTATTCTTGTCACCCTCTAAATAAATAGGCTTATCGTTAATACGTTCCTTGTTTTTATTAACAAATTCAACAAACTCAATTAAGCCACCAGCAAAATGGAAGGTTTCACTCTTACCCTCAGGACGCTCATCACTCAGGCTAATAGTAATACCCTTATTCAAGAAGGCCAGCTCGCGAATACGCAGGCGCAGGGTTTCATAGCTATATACAGTTTCAGTAAAAATAGTAGCATCGGGCTTGAAGTGCACCTTAGTACCAGTAGCCTCAGCCTCACCTAGCTCATGAAGAGGAACTACAGTTTTACCCTTGGCAAACTCAATGCTATAGCGTTTACCACCACGGCAAACCTCAACCTCCATATGCTCACTTAATGCGTTAACACAGGTTACACCTACACCGTGCAAGCCACCGGAAACCTTATAGCCGCCATCACCAAATTTACCACCAGCATGAAGAACGGTCATAATAACCTCAACAGCAGGCTTCTTTTCCTTCTTCATCATGTCAACAGGAATACCGCGGCCATTATCAACAACAGTAATACTGTTATCAGCATGAATTGTAACCTTAATTTCGCTACAATGACCAGCCAACGCCTCATCAATACTGTTATCCACTACCTCATACACCAAATGGTGCAGACCGCGGGCAGAGGTACTACCGATATACATGGCAGGCCTTGTACGAACTGCCTCTAAGCCCTCCAGAACGTGAATCTGGTCGGCATTATAATTGCCATTAACGGCAGTTGCTTCTTCAATCTTAATATCTGTGGCCATATTTACCTCCGTTTGCAAAAATTAGTAATTATTATAGACAGCGTCTGCGAGAAAACCATCGCAAGCGCGTTTTTTTAAAGTTATAGAAGAAATAGAGGACAAATAAACAGTATCCTCTGTCAATATACAGCTTGCATACACATTACCAACAGTAACATCAACAAGCTTATATTTGTCCAAATTACTCTTAACATAATCATTTAAAATACTGGTTTGGGGACTGCGAATGTTGAAAATAGCAATAATTTCACTATTTTTCACCATACAATCTGCTCCTAGATGGAGATACACTCTGATCCCTCCGTAAATACTCTAAAGCATTATTATAAAGCCTTACATCAATATCATCAGGCTCTTTTTCTGTCAATAGCATTACTGCCATAAGACAATCAGTCTCATCTGCATAACCAAGACGCACCTTTTCAAAGTAACGGTTTTTTATTCCGTCCTTAACGGCAGTGAATAATATTTTATCACATTTATAGTATTTTAGACACTCATCGTAGGTTAACCAGGGTCTTATTAAAATCAGCTCTCCCAATTTATGCCTAAGCTCGTCCTTGGCTTCTCTTTCGCAGCCACCACAAATAGTCAATCTGCTATCCATGTTAGCGCCACACCTAGGACATTTAGTATATGTCGTTTCAGGCACTATCTGCTCCTGCTCAGCCTTTTTTTCTAGCTTTCGCAGCTGACCACCTGATTGAAAATAAACCTTTTTAACAATCCTGCGACCTAAAAGATAGGCATTAACCTTTTGCAAAAAAAGCTGCTGCATCATGAAAAGCTCGTTGGCCATAGCAGCAGTTGTTGTTTTTACATAAAGCTCATCACCCTCAAGCTTATAAATACTACAGCTTTTAGCTAGCATAGGTCCACAAATCTTATCCCAATTATCCTGCAATATATGCTCCATATATTTTTGCTTAGCAATAGGTGCAACAGGGGAACGACGTATATTCACCCTAGGATCAAAGAGACGCCTTACTACATCACCTGTAGTTTCTAGCGGTTCCTTGAACATATGCTCCACCTCCTAAACCTCAAGCACGGGTAATTTGTCCACTGCATATTTCAAAATAAGCATTTTCCTCTAGCTCCGGAATCAGCTCTCTATCATTGACTGTTATAAATGTTTGCACTCTGCCATCAATGAACCGCAGCAGCTGTGAGCGACGACTATTATCCAGCTCGCTCATTACATCATCCAATAACAGTATAGGAAATTCACCTATTTCACGACGCACATACTCTAGTTGAGATAGCTTCATGGCTAAAGCACCACTGCGCTGTTGTCCCTGCGAGCCAAAGGATTTTAAGGACATCCCATTTAATAGCAGCTGTAAATCATCTCTGTGAGGACCAATACCTGTATTGCCACGCAAAATATCAATCCGCTGACGTTCAGCAAGATGCTGACGATAAAAAGCCTCATCTGCATCCTCAGGTCCTACAGGATAAAGTAAGGTTCCATTGTTAGCCTTTAATTCATAACGAACCTCTAACGCTTCTTTATTGCTAGTAATAGAGCTGTAAATTTCTCCTGCTATTTCCTGCAATCGAGCCAACGCAGCCAAGCGTTTTTTAGTTATAGCAGCAGCAAGATAAATAAATTCCTCATTCCATGGCTGCAGTAAGGCTTCGCAACCGCCATGCTCGCGAATATCCTTCAACAGGCTATTCCGCTGCTGTAATACTCGATTGTATTTTACTAATAAATCATAGTAAATAGGATCAGTCTGAGCAATTTGCATGTCGAAAAAGCGTCTACGTAAAGCTGGTTCACCTTTAACTAGCTGCAAATCCTCGGGAGAGAACATTACTGTATTTAAAGCTCCGTAATGTTCCTTAGGTCTTACCCTTACACCATCTAGAAAAATTTCTTTTTTCCAGCGCTCCTGCTGTTTATATTTTTTAATTTTAACCTGATGTGAGCCGCTATGGCTTTCGTAAGCTACACCAACTGCCATTTCCTTGTTGCCAAGCTTTACTAAATCATCTTCCGATGAGGTTCTATGAGACATACCAAAGGAGCTATAAAATATAGCCTCTAAGATATTGGTTTTGCCTTGTGCATTTTGCCCATAAAAAACATTAATCATCGAGGGAATTTCTAGTTGGCAGCTTGAATAATTACGAAAGTTTACAGCATAAATACCTTTGACCTTCATTTTATTCGCTTACTACGTTCAGCTCCAGTTGGTCATCAATATTAACCACATCGCCGGGAAATACTTTTTTTCTTTTTTCAGTAACTAATTTCCCGTTCAGCTTTATAATACCATCCTCTACCATCATAAATGCTTGTCCGCCAGTATCAGCGACACCGGAAAATTTTAGCAGCTTATCCATGGTAATAAATTCAGTAGTAATGGCAATTTCTTCTTTTTGCATAAGATGCCCTCCTTTTAAGAGCAGAATATGTATTTCCTGCTAATCTCTTAGAATACGACTCTGATAGGAGTAACGATATAAGTATAGCCAGGTTCACTTTCACTAGTAACGCATACAGGGCTATAGGATGTATTCATGGAGAAAATAGCTTCTTCAGCTTCTAAATTTTTCAAAATATCCAGAACATATTTTGAATTGAAGGCAACATTAAGTTTGTCACCTTCGCTTACGCAGTCAATAATTTCCTTACCACTGCCAACATCAGGACTGCTAGACATAATAGTCATTTTTCCATTTTCAACAGAAACTTTAACGACACTATATTCACCTTGATTGGAGAATAAGGAAACACGTTCAACTGAATTTGCCATTTCCTTAACGTTAACCTTAGCAGTGATAGAGAATTTAGGCGGAACTACACGTCTGTAGTCTGGAAATTTACCTTCAATCAGTCTGGAAACAATAACAACATTATCAATACTAACCATGATTTGGTTTTTCAGTAAGGATATTTTAACTTCCTGAGGTACTTCACCTGTCAGGTTTCTATTAATTTCTTCTAATACCTTGTAAGGAATGATGATACTCATAGGCTCAGAGCTTTCGTAAGGCATAGATTTAATTGCTAAGCGATGAGTATTGGTGCCAACAAAGGTAATTTTATTATCTGCAACCTCAACTAAAATACCTGTAAAGAGAGGCTTTGCTTCTTCCTTAGCACATGCAAAAACGGTCTTTTTAACAAGCTCTTTAATTTCCTCATCGCCAATGGTAATGGATGTATCACCATTAAATTCGGGAAATTTAGGATAATCCTCTTCATTCATTAAAAGAAGTTGGAAATCAGCAGTACCAGATTCAATTTTGATAGTATTTTGTTCTTTATTTTGGGTAATAGTGACATTTTCCTCAGACAGCTTACGAATCAGTTCAGAAAAGCGTTTTGCAGAAACAACGATTTCTCCCTCTTCTTGAATATCAGCGTCAATAGTGCAGGAAATAGCCATATTAAGGTCCATTGCCTGAATTTCTAATTTACCATTAGCAGTGATAAAATGAATACCGGCAAAAATAGGAGTGCTAGGCTTGGAAGCGATAGCTCGTTGTACTGTTTGAATAGCTTTATTCAAGCTGCTGGTGTTACAAGTGATTATCATTTATACACAGGCCTCCTTAGGTTTTAATACTATATATATTAATAAAAAGTAGTAGACGTAGTAGTAAGCACTGTTAGTAATGTGGAAAAGTGTGTTTTAGCTTTATTTCATGGTATTTCCCACTTGTAGATAAAGCTGTTGATAGTTGGGAAATATTATTCACAGCTTTAACAGGCTATTTTTTTATCAACATTCTCAGAAAGTTATGCACAGTTTTGGAGTAAGTTATCAACAGTTTTTGTGGATAACTTTTTACTGCTTCAGAATTTCAATAATTTCCTGAAGTTCTCCGTGAAGTGCAGTGTTATTTTTCTGATTCTTGCTGATTTTTTCATAGGCATGGATTACTGTAGTGTGATCACGACCACCAAAAAGCTCACCAATTCTGGGATAGGACAAGTCAGCAAGCTCACGGCAAAGATACATTGCTACTTGACGTGGATGGGCAATATTTTGTGTACGCTTTTTATTGAATAGTTCATCCTGCTTGATATTATAGTATTCAGCAACTGTTTTGATAATGAATTCAAAGGTAATTTGCTTAGTTTGGACAGTATTACCCATATCGTTCAGCACCTTTTGTGCTGTTTCTATAGTAACAGGCATTTCCATTAGAGAAGCATAGGCAACAATTTTATTATAAGCACCTTCAATTTCTCTAATATTAGTAGAAATATTTGTTGCTAATAGGGTTACGACATCGTTAGGCAGCTCATTATGGTCTGTTGCAGCCTTTTTACGAAGAATAGCCATTCTTGTTTCTAAATCAGGAGGTTGAATATCTGCTGTTAAGCCCTGGTCAAAGCGAGAGCGAAGGCGATCTTCCAGGGTTTCAATTTCTCTAGGGGACGGTCACTGGAGATGATGATTTGCTTATCTGCATCTCTTAAAGCATTAAAGGTATGGAAAAATTCTACCTGTGTTTGCTCCTTGCCCTTCAAAAATTGAATATCGTCGATAATCAAGCAGTCGATATTGCGGTATTTTTGACGAAAGGCTTCAGTTGTCTTATTGTAGATAGAATTAATGATTTCATTAGTAAATTTTTCACTAGAGGTATAAAGTACCTTCATATTAGGGTTATTTTCCTTAATTCTATTGCCGATAGCATGCATTAAGTGGGTTTTGCCAAGACCAACGCCGCCATAAAGGAAGAGGGGATTGTAGGCGTGGGCCGGATTATTGGCAACAGCCTGTGCTGCGGCATGAGCAAAGCGGTTGGAGTTACCAATGACGAAGGTTTCAAAAACGTATTTAGGATTCAGATTATCTTCAGAGTCCTGATCAGTAGTTTTTTCATTAAACAGCTCCTGCTGCTTAGTTTCTTTAGGAATAATTTCTGCAATGGGCGCGGGCTTAGCACTTTCGTCCTCCATAGGCTCAATGATAAGACGAATATTTTTGCCCATAATACCGGAAAGAATACCTTCAATTATAGAGGAATATCTTTCTTCAATCATTTTTTTAAAGAAGGCGCTTTTTACGCCAACCTTAAAATAATCTTCAGAAACATCCAAGGGGATGATTGGTTTAATCCAAACATCATAGATTTTTTCGTTAACGGACTCTTTTATCTTATCGTTACATTTGACCCATATTTCAGCTAAGTCGTAAGGGTTCATACATATACATCCTTTCCGTATTTTGATTTTATATTTGGTCGTGAAAAATAAATTCGACAGCCTTCCTGATGTCTGTAATCGGTCAGTGTCGAATGAAATTACTTAATTCTGGAGATAGTTATCTACAGTATATTTTAACAGACTGTGGATAACTTCGCAAATATACTTTAAAATATTTGCGAAATTTGCTGAAAAGCCCAATTTTGCTCAGTTTTCACTTGACTAAGCATTTTTTTTCAAATATAATATCTTAGTAATACTTTGCATTACGCTATCCATGTCAAATTTTATGCCATCGGTAGTAAGGTTTGCAAAATTATCCAGCTATCAATATTCAAACACATAGAATTTGATAAAATTTCGCAGAGCAGAAGGAGGGAATACTGAATGAAGCGTACTTTTCAACCTAACAATCTCAGAAGAAAAAGAACTCATGGTTTCAGAGAAAGAATGAAAACTTTGGGCGGTCGTCAAGTTCTCAAAAGAAGACGTGCAAGAGGCAGAAAGAAATTGTCTGCATAACATTATAAAAATAGGCCGCGAAAGTGGCCTATTTTTTCCATGCGGGCAGGTGTGCATTTAATGCAAAAAAGAATTAATACTTTCAAAAAAATCAATCGTTTGAAGTCGAAGAAAAGTTTTCAGGTAGTCTATGGAAAAGGACGTACCGTTGTTGATGGTATGTCAGTATTCTATATATTGGGTGACCAAGGCGAAAATCTGAAAATTGGCATGGCAGTTGGTAAAAAATTAGGCTGTGCAGTAGTCAGAAACAGAATCAAACGTTTAATGCGGGAGGTTTTCCGCAAAAACAAAGGAAAGCTTAAGCAAGGCTACTATATTGTTTGGGTAGCTCGTCGCAAGCTGGCAAAGGCAGATTATAAGACTTTTGAGCGTGTTTTTTTAAGACTGGCAAAAAGGGCAGCATTGCTGCAGGAATAAGGATATAAAGTCATGAGCAGGCTTCTTATTTTATGTATTAGATTTTACCAGGTGTGCATATCACCCCTTTTTCCGCCGACCTGTAGGTTTTATCCCACCTGTTCGGCATATGCTATCGAGGCGATACAGAAGAAAGGACCTGTCAAGGGTGTATGGCTGACTATTAAGCGTCTTGCTAAATGTCATCCCTTTCATCCGGGAGGCTATGATCCTGTAAAATGATTTTAATATTTATCTATCACAGTAAAATTTAAGGAGTGATATCTTGGATTTTCTCAGCAATATTGTACAGCAGGTATTAACTATTCTCTATAGCTTTACTGAGAGCATGGGCGTGCCTAGCTACGGTCTTGCTATTGTTATCATGACCGTAATTGTTAAGCTGTTATTGTATCCTTTAACCAAAAAACAAATTGAATCTACCAAAGCAATGATGGAGATTCAGCCTAAGATGAAAGCAATCCAGGAAAAATATAAGAACGACAAAGAGCGTTTGAATATGGAATTGGCTAATCTTTATAAAAACGAGGGTGTAAATCCTCTGGCAGGATGCTTGCCGTTAATCGTTCAAATGCCGATTATGATTGGTATTTTCTACGGTATTCGTGATTTCCACTATGCTGGTCCTTCCAGCTTTTTGTGGATGGAAAGCATTTCTGTTCCGGACCCAACCTTTATCTTACCGGTACTTTCTGCTGTAACTACCTTTATTCAATCTAAGCAGACTATGCCTGATACCGGTGCTGCTCAGAACAAGATAATGTTGTATTTCATGCCCTTGTTCATTGGTTACATCAGCTTGGAATTCCCTGCAGGCTTGGTTATTTATTGGGTTGTTATGAACATCATGCAGATTGCTCAGCAAGCTATGATGAATAAGGCTGCTGCTGGCAAGTAATCAGTTAGGAGTTGGGAAAATGGCTTTTGTTGAAAAGACCGGCAAAACTGTAGAAGAAGCAGTTGCGGCGGCTTTAAAAGAGTTAAATGTTACAGCAGATGATGTTGTAGTTGAAGTTTTACAAGAGGCTAAAAGCGGTTTCTTAGGTTTATTTAGCAAGGATGCCAAGGTTCGTGTCACCGTTAAAGAAACAGAGGCAGTAGCAGCTGTTGCTGATGCTCCTGTTAAAACTGTAAATGAAGCAGTTGAAAATGCAGTTGATGCTGTGAAAGAAGCAGCAGAGGTTGCAGTTGAGGCTGTATCTGCTAAGGCTGTAGAGGTTAAGGATAGTGCCATTGATAGTGCAGTATCTGCACTGGAATCCTTAAAGGAAGAGCCTAAAGTAGAAAAAGAAGCTCCCAAGGCTAAAGAAAATGGTGAACGTCCTGTACGTGAGCCTCGCAAATATGTTGTTAATGATGAAGCAGTTTTAGTAGCTAAGGAATTCTTGCAGAGAGTATTCAAGGCAATGAAAATCGAAGTTGCTATGGAAAAGTTCATTAACAAAAATGACGGCAGTGTTACCTTTAAGCTGCATGGTGCTGATATGGGTATTCTGATTGGCAAGCATGGTCAAACCTTGGATAGTCTCCAATATCTGACTAATCTGGTTGCTAATAAGAACAGCAGTGACCGTGTTCGTGTAATCATCGATGTAGAGGATTATCGTGACCGTCGCATTGAAACCTTGAACAGATTGGCATCTCGCCTTGCTGACAAGGTAAAACGTACTGGTGAGCGTGTGGCTTTAGAGCCCATGAATCCCCATGAACGTAAAATCATCCACATGGCTTTACAGGGTGACCGTCGCGTTACTACCTTGAGTGAGGGTGATGAACCTTATCGTCATGTAGTAATCGAACTGAAAAAATAAGATTTTCTAAACCCAGTAATTTGTTTTACTGGGTTTATTTTTTAGAAGGGAGAAGTTTTATGGCAGAGGATACAATCAGTGCTGTTATTACAGCACTTGGAGAGGGCGCTGTTGGTATCGTTCGTATCAGCGGTGAGCAGGCACTAGAAGTAGGAGAGAAGCTTTTTAAAGCTGCTTCTGGTAAAAATCTTGCAGAATATCCTGCTAATACCTTGGCTTATGGCAATGTTTATGATTTGGACGGTAGCCTGGTAGATGAGGTTTTAGCTGTATATATGCGTGGTCCCCGCTCTTATACTGCGGAGGATGTTGTAGAAATTCAATGTCATGGCGGTATTGAGTCTCTGCGTAAGATTCTCTCTTTAACATATAAGGTTGGGGCTCGTCCTGCTGAGCCTGGCGAATTTACCAAGCGTGCCTTTTTAAATGGTCGAATTGACCTTACTCAGGCTGAGGCTGTTATGGATATTATTAAATCTCGCAGTGAGGCAAGTCTAAAGCTGGCAGTGCGTCAGCAAAAGGGTCAGTTGGCACAGGTTTTACGTGGTTTACGCAAAGGTCTTGTTGATATAGTAGTAAATTTAGAGGCAGTAATTGATTATCCTGAAGAGGATATTGAGGATTTAACGTATTCTCATGTTCAAGATAATCTTAATGAGTCTGTAGCAGGTATCGAAAAGCTTTTGAGCAATGCTCATACAGGCAAAATTTTACGTGAGGGCTTAAAGACTGCTATTGTTGGACGTCCCAATGTAGGCAAATCCAGTCTTTTAAATGCTTTGCTGCGTGAGGAAAGAGCCATTGTTTCACAATATGCCGGAACTACCCGCGACGTTATTGAGGAACAGCTTCTTTTAGATGGTGTACCCTTGGTGCTTGCAGATACTGCAGGTATTCGTACTACTGATGATTTTGTAGAAAAAATAGGCGTAGAAAAGAGCCGTCAGCTGCTGCAGGAGGCAGAGCTGGTAATTTGTGTTATTGATGGTAGTGCGGGCTTGACCGCTGAGGATGAAGAAATTTTGCAGTCCGCTGCAGGTAAGCCATGTGTTATAATAGTAAACAAGAGCGATTTAGCTCAGAATATAGAATTGACTGCCCTGAAGGAGCGTTTTGGTGAGGATAAGGTTATGACTCTTTCTGCAAAAACTCTAGATGGTGTAGAGGCCTTTACAGGTTGGCTGAAAAATTATGTTTATGGCAGTGAAGGTACTCTTGGCGATGGAGTATATGTACAAAATGCTCGTCATGAACAGTTGCTGCGTGAAGCATTGTCCTTCCTGCAGGATGCAGGAGAGGCCGCTGCAAATTATTTGCCCTATGACTGTGTAGTAATTGACGTACGTAATGCTATTGACTTGTTAGGCGAAATTACCGGTGATGCGGTACAGGATGAAATTATTAATGAGATTTTCTCCCGCTTCTGCATTGGTAAATAATAAGGCTTTTTAGGAGGTTATTTTTAACTTCCTTGATTTTATAAAGAATTGAGATAAGAAAATGGGATTTATAACTGATAGCTTTGATGTAATTGTAATAGGTGCTGGTCATGCCGGCGTAGAGGCCGCTTTGGCTGCTGCACGCTTAGGTGGTAAAACGCTTTTGGCAACCTTATCTCTGGATAATCTGGCTTTAATGCCCTGTAATCCTTCCATTGGTGGACCAGCAAAAGGTCATTTAGTACGCGAGCTTGATGCCATGGGTGGTCAGATGGGCTTAAGTGCAGACCAGGCTTGTATTCAAATGCGTTTACTGAATACTGGTAAGGGTTATGCTGTGCATGCATTACGTGGACAGGAGGACAAGGCCTATTACCATGTATTGATGAAAAAGATTGTCGAAAATCAGGAAAATCTTGAGCTTAAGCAGCTGATGATTGACAAGCTTTTAGTTGAAAATGGAGAAGTTGTAGGCGTTGAAGCGGAAACAGGCGAGATTTTTGAGGGTAAGTGTGTAATTTTAGCTACAGGTACTTATCTGCGTGGTCGTATTGTCTATGGTAAGCTGAACTATGTTTGCGGTCCTAATGGCTTACGTAGTGCAGAGCATCTTTCTGCTTCTCTTTTAGAGGCTGGTGTAGAATTGATGCGCTTTAAGACTGGTACTCCTGCTAGATTAGATGCTCGCAGCCTTGACTATAGCAAAATGGAGCCTCAGTATGGTGATGAAGAGGTTCGCAATTTTTCCTTTATTAGTGATATTGCTACCAGAAAGCAGGTTCCCTGTTATCTGACCTATACAAATGAGGATACTCATAAAATCATTCGTGATAATTTACACCTTTCTGGTATGTTTAATGGCTTAGTAGAGGGTGTAGGTCCTAGATATTGTCCCTCTATAGAGGCGAAGCTAGTGCGTTTTGCTAATAAGGACCGTCATCAGCTCTTTATTGAACCAGAGGGATTGAATACTAATGAGGTCTACGTACAAGGTATGAGCTCTTCTTTACCTGCACATATTCAGCTGCAATTTATGCAAACCATTCCTGGTTTAGAGAATTGTAAGATGATGCGTGCTGGCTATGCTATTGATTATGATTGCTTGAATCCATTACAGCTTAAGCCTTCCTTAGAGCATAAGGGTATTAGTGGTTTATTTAGTGCTGGTCAAGCTAACGGCACTAGCGGTTATGAAGAGGCTGCTGCTCAAGGTATGATGGCAGGTATTAATGCTATGCGCAAGATAAATGGTCAGGAGCCTGTTGTGCTTCGTCGCGATGAGGCCTATATTGGCGTACTTATTGATGACCTGGTAACTAAGGGTACTAATGAGCCTTATCGTATGATGACCTCTCGTGCAGAGTATCGTTTATTGCTGCGTCAGGACAATGCTGATCTGCGTTTGACAGAGAAGGGTAGAGAGATAGGCTTAGTAGATGATTATCGCTATGAACGCTTTACATCTAAGCGTTCTGGTTTAGAAAGAGCTATTGCTGTGCTTAGCAAGCAAAGTGTTTCTCCTAATGAGGAAAATAATGCTAAGCTAATGGCCATGGGAACTACTCCTTTGCGTAGCGGCACTAATATGCTAGAGCTTTTACGTCGTAAGGAAATCAACTATGCTAAGCTGGCAGATGCATTTGGCTTAGAAGAGCTGCCTGAACAGGTTGCAGAGCAGGTAGAGGTTCATGCTAAGTATGAGGGCTATATTGTTAAGCAGCGTCAAGAGGTTGAAAGAGCTCTGAAATTAGAAAATAAACGTATTCCTGAAGATGTGGACTACCACGCTATTAAAGAGCTTTCTGCAGAGGCTGCAGAAAAGCTGGATAAGGTTCGTCCTACATCCATCGGTCAGGCTTCTCGTATTAGCGGTGTATCTCCTGCTGACGTGAACGTTCTGATGATTGCTTTAGAGCTGAAAAGGCGAAAGGAGCAGGATTAATGACCTTTGCAGAAATTTTACAGGCTAAGGGTGCAGAGGCTGGCTTTTCCTTTACCGAGGAGCAGCTACAGCAGTTTACCCGTTATTACGAAATGCTTGTTGAAACCAATAAGGTAATGAATCTTACCGCAATAACAGAGCCTGAAGAGGTTGCCGTAAAGCATATGGTAGACAGTCTTTTGGCTTATGATAAATCCTTTGATGGAAAAACTCTTGCTGATGTAGGTACAGGTGCAGGTTTTCCTGGAGTTCCACTAAAAATTTATTGTCCTAGCCTGCGTGTTACTTTAATTGATTCACTCGATAAAAGATTAAAGTTTTTAGAGAGCGTCATTACAGAGTTAGGCTTAAAGGGAATTCGTTGTATCCATTTACGTGCAGAGGATGCAGGAAGAAATAAGCAGCATAGAGAAAAATATGATATTGTTACAGCAAGAGCTGTAGCAAGGTTAAGTGTTTTGGCAGAGTATACACTGCCTTTAGCAAAAAAAGGTGGTCAGCTTGTTGCTTTAAAGGGTAGCAAATATGCTGAAGAGATTGCTGAGGGTGAAGAAGCTGTTAAAATCTTAGGAGGACGCATCATTAGTGCAGAGCCAGTAAAGCTGCCTGGACTTGATGATGGTCGTGCCATTATTCGCGTGGAAAAGCTTAGGTCTACACCTATGACCTATCCTCGAAAGGCTGGTACTCCTAATAAACAGCCCTTAGGTGTAAAATAGGGAGGAATAGTATGTTAATTGATGATGGTTTTTCTGTTCTTGATGCTGATTTCAGCGGTTTAAATCAACAAACGGTACAGGAAGCTCCTGTTAATGAGGTTAAGGTAGTAAAGGTACCTATTAGCCAAATTTTTCCTAATCCCTATCAGCCAAGAAAAACTTTTGCTGATGAAGCATTAGCAGATTTATGTGCTTCCATTAAAGAATATGGTGTTTTACAACCTTTATTGGTTTCTCCAGCTGATGATGGTCGTTATATGTTGATTGCAGGTGAACGTCGCCTGCGTGCATCACGCTTAGCTAATCTAACAGAGGTTCCAGTTATTATTAGTGATTACACTTCTCAACAAATTGCAGAAATAGCTTTGATTGAGAATCTGCAGCGTGAGGATTTACATTTTTTAGAGGAAGCAGAAGGCTATGAGCAGCTGATGAATGAATTTCATCTTACTCAGGAGGCTATGGCTGCTAGAGTTGGTAAAAAGCAGTCTACAATTGCCAATAAGCTACGTTTATTGCGTTTGACTGCGCCTGTACGTAAGGTTTTGGTGGAAGCTGGTTTGTCTGAACGTCATGCACGTGCTTTACTAAAGCTGGATGATGATGCTAAACGTTTAGAGGTTTTAGCTGTAGTTGTTGAAAAGAACTTCAGCGTGCGCCAAACAGAGGACTATATTGCTAGGCTTTTAGATGCTGGCGATAAGGAAAAAGAGAAAAAGCGTCGTATGGTAATTGTTAATGACGTACGTATTTATCTTAATAGCATCAAACAGGTAGTAAACTCTATTAAGGATGTTGGCATTCCTGTTAATATGGAACAGACAATGGAGGGTGATGAAGTAATCATCAGCCTGCGTATAAAAAATCAAAAGAAGCCTAAACAAGGGTTAGGTAAACCATTATTCTAAGATAATAATTTTGTTACTCCGGTGTTTCACGTGAAACATCGGAGTTTTTTCTTGTGAATATGAAATCTCTTTAAAGATAGGATGAAAATAATAGTAGTGATATCAAGCTGATGAATACGATTCGGTTTCTATAAATAAATCTAAATTCTGTGCAGTAAGTTTAAGGGGAAGTGATTATTTGTTGATTATATTCTTAGAGGAATGTAGAAAATCAATTTAAAAGCATGGGTTATATAAATGCTTTAGCTGCTTGGTATTTGAGTGAAGAGATGAGCTAAGTAAATGTTTCACGTGAAACATAATGATTAATTTTGAATTTATGATTTATAAGCGATGATGGCTATAAGTAAATGTAATAGAGTAAAGAAATTATAAACTTAATAATAGGATAAATATATGGATGATAATGGTATAAAATAAGAAAAAGTATGGTAATATAGTCAAAAATAGAGTTTTTTGAAGTTGTAGAGCGGTGAATGTTTCACGTGAAACATATAAATTAGTGATTTTACAACACAAGGTAGGTAATTTGTGGTAGAATAAGTAGTGACGCTTTAATATTCGTAGAAATATTAAAATTAAGATGCTTTTATGAAGAGAGGTGCAGCAGATGGTAAAGGTAATTGCAATTGCTAACCAAAAGGGTGGCGTAGGCAAAACAACCACGGCAGTAAACCTTGCTGCCTGTTTAGCAGCTTTGAACCGTAAGGTTTTGTTAGTGGATAGCGATCCACAGGGTAATGCTACTAGCGGTTTAGGCTTTGACAAGAGAGATATTAAACAATGTATTTATGATACTTTGATTAATGACGTATCTATGCAGGACGTGATTAAGCATACAGCATATAAAAATCTAGATGTTGTTCCTGCTACAATTCAGCTTGCTGGTGCGGAAATTGAGCTGGTTTCTTTAATGAACAGAGAAGGAAGAATGAAAAATGGCTTGGAGAGAGTAAAGCATAATTATGATTATGTTATTATTGACTGTCCTCCTTCCTTAGGCTTGCTGACAATTAATGCGTTAACTGCAGCATCCTCTGTTATTATTCCTATTCAATGCGAATTTTACGCTTTAGAGGGCGTTACTATGCTGATGAATACTATTCAGCTTGTACAAAGAAATCTCAATCCGGCGCTGAAGCTTGAGGGTGTATTAATGACTATGTATGATAGTCGTACCAATTTGTCTAATGAGGTAGTAGTAGAGGTTCAAAAATACTTTAAAACTAAAATGTATCAAACTATTATTCCTCGCAATGTACGTTTAAGTGAGGCGCCTAGTCATGGACAGCCTGTAATTGATTATGACAGTAAGTCTAAAGGTGCTCAGGTATATATGGAGCTGGCACAAGAGGTGGTTGGCGATGAGTAAAAAGGTAGGCTTAGGCAAGGGTTTAGGTGCTATTTTTAGTGAAAACTCTAATACTAATGTAGAAGCAGAGGCTATTCAAGAGCAGGAGCATACTCAACAAGAGGTTTCTGTAAAGAAAATATCTGCTAATCCTTATCAGCCACGCCAATTCTTCAGTGAAGAGAAGCTTGAGGAGCTGGCAGCATCTATTAAGGAGTATGGCATTGTTCAACCTTTAGTAGTTAGAAAAAAAGGTGTAAATTACGAGCTAGTTGCAGGTGAACGTCGTTTGCGTGCTGCTAAGCTGGCTGGATTAGAAAATGTTCCTGTAATCATTAAGGAATATGACGATGATAAGATGATGGAAATTGCTCTTATCGAAAATATTCAGCGTAATGATCTTAATCCTATTGAAGAAGCTCATGGTTTACGCCGCTTAATGGTAGAATTTAAGCTGACTCAAGAGCAGGCTGCAGAAAAGGTTGGCCGTAGTCGTGTAGCGGTAACTAATATTTTACGTCTCTTGAATCTTCCTGAGGAAATTCAAAATTATATTATTAACGGTACTCTTAATATGGGACAGGCTAAACAGCTGTTAGGCTTGCCTCAGGAGGAGCAGCAAATAACCATTGCTAAGGCTATTATTGAAAATGGCTGGAGCTCACGTATGACTGAGGATGTTGTGCGTCGTCTCAAAGAGGGTAAAAAAGTAAAAATTACTCGTGAAATTGTAGAAGAGCTCATGGATAATAAAAAAGCGAAGAAGGAAGAGACTCCTAAGACAGAACAGGATGTATTTTGCCATGACTTTGAAACTCGTTTAATTGAGCTTTTAGGTACCAAGGTTAAGGTTATGCCTAAGACTAAGGGAAAACATAACGGTGGTACAATTCAAATAGAATATTATTCACCAGAGGATTTAGAGCGCATTTACGAAGCTTTACAAAACAATAAAGGAACAGATGCAGATGCTGCTACTGAACCCAGAAAATTAAATGTATAAATTGGGAGATGCTTTATGCCCGGTTTAGGGACTTTAGTTAATAGTGGAGTTATAATTTTAGGATCGCTGATTGGCTTGCTTTTAAAGAGGGGATTGCCAGAAAAATGGCAGGAAACTATGATAAATAGTATTGCTCTTTGTGTTTTCATAATTGGCATACAAATGGCGATGAAAACTGATAATATCATTATTGTAATTATTAGCTTAGTAATAGGCTCAATAATTGGTGAAATTATTGATATTGAAGAGGGAATGAATGGCTTAGGAGCATGGTTAGGTAGTAAGCTGTCTAAAGAAAGCGGCTCTATTGCTGGTCAGATTGCTGAGGGCTTTGTAAATTCATCCATATTATTTTGTACTGGTGCTATGGCAATTGTTGGTAGTATTCAGGATGGATTGTCAGGTGATTGTTCCACACTTTTTGCTAAGGCCACGTTAGATGGTATAATAGCCCTTATACTTACAGCTAATGTGGGTGTAGGTGTAATGCTATCTGCGATTACGGTGGGTGTTTATCAAGGAAGCATTACTTTGATGGCAGGCTTTGTAGAGCCATATATAACAGAGGTAATTTTGCAAGAAATTACAGCCTCTGGTGGTGTAATGATTATGGCTATTGGCACCAATATGCTGCGTATTACTAAAATACGCATAGGTAATATGCTGCCCGGAATGCTAGTGGCAGCAGTTTTAGCAAGCAATTTTATGTAACAAGGGGATGTTAGTATGGCACAGCTCAATGGAGCATTATTGAACAATTTAGCAGCTATTGTAGGAGTTTTAAGTGTCCTGCTGTTAATTGTTTTGGTATTATTAGTAAAGACTAGAATTTCACTTGGAACTTTACAAAAGAAGTATGATTTCTTTACACAAGGTGAAGAAGCTAATATAGACCAGGTTCTTACCAGCACCTTAAATGAATTAGCCGCAACTAAGGCAGAGCTGGCGCAGCTGCAGGAAAAGCATAATAAGCTGCGTGAGCAGGTAAGTGGCTGTATTCAGACTGTCAAGCTCACTCGCTATGATGCTTATGATATTATGGGCGGAAAAATGAGCTATTCCTTACTCTTAGCAGATGAAAAGAAAAATGGTATTATTTTAACCAGTATTTATGGCAGAGATGATAACCGCTGCTATGCGAAGGATATTAAAGCAGGAAAATCTGAATATACCTTAGCAGAGGAAGAAGAAACATTATTATAAGGTTTATAAATAAAGCTCAGAGGATACTATTATTAGTATTCCCTGAGCTTTTTCATATTTATTGTATGGCATAGTATAAAATTCTTCAGTAATGATAACTATCGAAGAAACAGAGATGTGAAAAGGAGCTTTAAAAGGAGATTATCGATTTTAGAGTTTTTTACTACTGTAAGCTAAGATAGCTTAGTATATTTATAAAGCTAAAGAACAACATATTAGTAGCTGATATTAATATTAGCTTTTATAATAGAAATGGTAATTTTACATGGTAGCTATAGAAGTCTATCATATGATTTTTTTATGGGATATTATTACCTGCTAGTAATATTTGTTGCAAGCATCAATAAAATAAAGGCAGTATTAGGTGTTTTAGCTTAATACTGCCTTTTACGCGTTTAAATGGCTTTAGAGCGGCTTTATACACATATAGGTCTTATCATATACGGTGAGTCATAAAAATCGTTTATACGCAAAAATAGAGGGCGACTTTTGTCGTCCTCTATTTTTAAAATTTACTTATATTGGGGAAGTGCCCTGTCTGAAAATGTGAAAAAGAAATTTATATTAGAAGGTGAAAACAACCTGGCTCCACAGAGTTTGGGCATCACGATTGCCCTCTTTTTCCTGCAGATCATACCATTCTACCTGACCAACAATGTTTTTGGCAAAGGTGTAGTTAGCAGCTACGCTATAACCTTTGAAGCCAAACATATCGTTAGCTTTACCATTCATGGTGTGGTTTAAATAGGTTGTTTCACCTTGATTATAATATTTTGCATTTAAGCCCCAGGAACCAGCTTCAGCAGCTTTTGCACCTTTATATGCAGCAGTAAATACATAACCATTATGATCAAGATTTTTCTCGTTGGCGTATTCATCATTGCCTAATAAATACATAGCACCTAATTTAATATTGTTATCAAAGGCATAGTTAGCAGAGAATGCCCAAATATCCATGTCATCGGATACTTTAGCTTTTCCGTCTGCTACTCCGTCTTTTGCTGCGTAAGCAGAGATATCATTAAAGTCGTAGTAGGCAGCAGTCAAGCCTAAACCGCCTAGCTTACCTTTGAGCTCAGCATAATATACTTCATCGGACTCACATTTTATACCGTCATGGCCATTATTTCTAAAGTTTACTGTAGAAGGAGTTGCTTTACCATAGCCTGCAATTAATTTAATGTTTTGACCGTAGGAGGCTTGAACACCATCAAAGCGGTTATCGTATACATTGCCTTCTGCAAGGGTTAGATTATAACGACCTGCTTGTACAGCCATACCGCCAATTTTACCATTTACGTAGGCACGTTGGAAGTTGGTTTTTTCATCAGCAGTATCATTTTTAAAGTTTTGGGTATTTTCCAGCATACCAGTGTAAGTCCATTCATCATTTACTTGACCATTAACCCAGATACGAGAACGCAGTTTATTTTCGTAGTCCTTGAAATCCTTGCGGTCATCAGAATAGCTGTAACGGATTTCGCCGGTTACCTTAACATTATCTGCTTTTTCCTCCAAGTTAGCTACGCGAACTCCAAGTGATTCCAGCTCATCTGCAAATTCAGCAGCTAGAGCATCAACATTGGCACCTTTAGCCATTGCTTTAGCTACGATTTGAGCCATTTCATAACGGGTCATAAGCTTGTTACCACCAAAGGTGCCATTGGGATAACCATCGATAATGCCTGCATCAGCTAATTCTGTTACAGCATCATAGGCCCAATGACCTGCGGGGACATCAGAAAAAGGATTGGCTGCATAGGCAGAAGCAGTAACGCCAAGTGCCATAGCCATTGCTAATACTAAAGATTTTTTCATAATTGTTTCCTCCCTTGGAAAATTTTTATAATATAAATTACCGTCGGGAGCAGTACCAGCTCAATAAATTCTAAGAGTTGCCTTGTTTCCTCTTCATATTAAATTGGCTCTGCTTGCGGGGTAAATATATTTAGATAAATCGGGTTTGCTGCTTTTGTACAACAAACCCGATATAAAAAGAAACTACTCGCAGGTAAAGCCTTAAAACCCCACCCCTGAGGAAAATCCTAGCCTTACCGTTTCTTTTTACAGGTTTAATTATAATATATAAAATATAGTAATACAATTTCGGTTTTTAATAATACTATAAGTAAAACTTATGCGAAAAAGTAATAAAAAAACTGCCGCGGTATATTCGCGGCAGTAGCATTAGGTGTGAGAAGCAGGGATGCGTTTGATTAGTTCATCACGTATTTTGTTGAAGCTAGTATTTTCACTATCTTTATTCCAAAAGGCACCATATTTAATATTTCTATGGATATTGTTTATTTTAATAGGCAAAAGCTTAGTAATAGAGCCAAAAAATTCTTTAGCATCATTACCAAAGTAATTGGGCATAAACCAGTTATTATTTATTACCTGTGTTACAGCAGCTGCCATACTTTCAGCCATGAAAAAGGGACCATGATAATCATAGAGCTGGGCATAAAAGCTTTTTTCTGATTCCAAGGTATCCTTATTTGTTAGAAGAATACATACAGAATTTTGTAAATCCTCTGGGCAAAGATAATCTAAATCAGTATATGGCTTACGAGAGGCTACAGCAACAAGAGCTGGACGATTTACTAGTAATTTTTGACAGAAGTAGCTATTTTCTTTTTCATTGCGAACATCATTAAAAATAATATCTAACTCTTTTTTACGGAGTTTTTCAAATAATTCACTGTGTTCACCGTAGGAAACTTCGATGTTAATACTGTCATCCTCAACTAGTATTTGATTGATTACCGAAAAAAGTTTACGGATATTATAACCATTACGCCAGCCTATTTTAAAGGAGTGCTTTTGTGCTTTGCTGTTTTGCTTTAGCTGTAGCTCTAGTGCTTCTGCTTCTTGAACAATTTTTTTTGCTCGTTCAAAAAAATATTCTCCAGCAGTTGTTAGAGAAAAATGACGATTACCACGCTTTATAAGCTGGGTATCAAGGTTGGATTCCAGTGCTTTAATTTGCTGAGATACGGCTGATTGAGAAATAAAGCAGCGTTCTGCTGCTTCGCTGAAGCTTTGGCATTCTACAACAGCGATAAAGAATTTCATTTGACGCAATAACATAATACTGTCCTTTCTTTTAAAAGATAATAATAGTCATGCGTGTATAAGGATTTTTTTATCGTTCAAAGGGGGTGAAACGATTAGGAAGTAATTTTACACGTGCTAAATAATGAAAGATTAGTAATTATTACAAAGTACTTAGAAAAAGCCTATTGGCCTTCAAATAATCTCAGTAATATAAACATAGACATACCAAACATTAGGTATCTGAACCACATACGAGGGTATACAAAGCCATGAGAATCCATAGCATATGTACCGATGATACGGGCACGGACAGCATATGCTTCAAGAGCAGAGATGATAAGCAGCATGCAGCCTTCCTGCCAAAGGACGTCATCAAAAATTAACCAAATACCATAAATAAGGAAAAGAAAATCTCCAATTAGATACATAAAATAGATAAAGGTATGATTATCTATAATGACAACCTTTTTTACCTTATTGGATTTGCGTTGTTCGCGAATAAGTCTTGTTAGACTTTGTACAAAAAACGCAATTTCCATAGCGTTAATAAAATGGAACATTTTAATAAAAATGAAAAAAAGTGCTATATAATCCATATAATACCTCGAAAAAGAATGTTAAAAACTATTATACACTAAGTTAGGGAATACTTCCATAGCACAAATCACATCCGTGGAATACTTGTATAACATACATAAGTATATTCAATAAACACATAAAATAATAAAGTATTAAAAATATAACAGTTTAAAGAATAATTAGAGAAAAATAAAGCTTATATATGAAAATTTATTGACAAAGGTGTACACTGTGGGTATAATGAGCACATAAGTTATGAGGTTGCGTAGATAGTAGAATAGCTAACCGATGACGGCTGTAATTTTAAAAGGGAAAGAGGTAATAATTATGAAATCATGGAAAAAAGTTGCAACTGCGGCTCTCTCCGCAATGGTTCTGGCTTCTGTAATGAGTGGCTGTGGTGGCGATAAGAAACAAGCTGCTTCTGAGGATGCTATTAAGGTTGGTGCATCCTTTGAATTAACCGGTAACGTAGCTAACTATGGTAAAGCTATTTTATCCGGTGTAAAAATGGCTGTAGATGAGGTCAATGCAGCTGGTGGTGTTAATGGTAAAAAAATCGCTTTAGTAGAAAGTGATAATAAATCCGAGCCGTCTGAATCCGGAAATTCTGTAACTAAACTGATTACTCAGGATAGAGTTGTAGCAGTACTTGGTCCCGCTACTAGCGGTTGTGTGGCTGCAAGTACTCCTATTACAGAGGCTAGCAAGGTACCACAGATTGCTCCTTGTGCTACGGCACCTGCTATTACTATGAACAATGGTAGTGTAAGAGAGTTTATGTTCCGTGCATGCTTTATTGATCCGTTCCAAGGTCAGGTAATGGCTCAATTTGCTGATAAATCTTTGAATGTTAAAAATGTAGCTATACTGTACGATTCCTCTAGTGATTATTCTAAAGGACTGGCAGATGTCTTCCAAAAGACTATGGAGGAAAAGGGTGGTACAGTAGTGGCTAAGGAGGCCTTCCTCTCCAAGGATTTAGATTTTAAGGCTTCCTTGACTAAGATAAAAGCAACTAATCCAGAGGCAATTTATGTTCCTGGTTACTATGAAGAGGTTTCTAAGATTGTAAAACAAGCTCGAGAAATAGGCATTGATGTTCCTTTGCTTGGCAGTGATGGCTGGGAAAGCCCCAAATTGGCTGAAATTGCTGGTAAGGAAGCACTGCATGATTGCTATTATGTAAGCGCATTTTCTGCACAGGATCAAGATCCGTCAGTACAAAAATTTATTAAGGATTATAAGGCTAAATACCAAAAGGATCCTGATATTTTTGCAATGCAGGGCTATAATGCAGGCTTAGTTTTAGCTGATGCACTGAAGCGCTCCAATAATGCTACTGGTGAAAAGCTGGCTAAGGCCATTGCTGAAACTAAGGATCTTCCTATTGCAAGCGGTAAGCTGACCTATGATGCTAACCATAACCCGATTATGAGCGCATTGATTATTTCTCTTGATGGTGGCACTGCTAGCTTAAAGGAAAAAATTAGCCTGTAAATAGAGAAAAATATAGTAGGCTGATAATCAGATTGTTCAATATCTATGAGGCTGTTGTTTAATTGCAACAGCCTCTTTACATAATAAGATAGTTTCCTATAAAATTCGAAGGAGGAAAACCTATGGATACATTTATGCACCAGTTTTTTCAGCAGCTGATAAATGGTGTATCTCTTGGTAGTATCTATGCACTGATTGCCTTGGGATATACTATGATATATGGCATCATTAAGCTGATAAACTTCGCTCATGGTGATATTTATATGTTAGGCGCATATTTTGGCTTCTTTGCTATTACTAATCTTGGTTTACCATTTATTCCCGCAATTATCTTTGCAATGGCAGGAGCAGCGATTGTAGGTATTATTATTGAAAGAATTGCATATCGTCCTATGCGTAATGCACCACGTATTGCAATTCTGATTACTGCAATTGGCGTTTCATTCTTGCTGGAGTACAGTATGATTTTATTTGTATCTCCTCAGCCTAGGACCTTTCCTTCAGTGTTTGCGGCAACCGTTTATAATATAGGACCTTTAGTTGCCAATAGTCAGCAGTTAGTAATTTTACTCAGTGCAATCGTGTTGATGGCAGTTTTAAGCTATATTGTTAATCACACCAAAGCTGGTAAGGCTATGCGTGCTGTTTCCTATGATGCTGATGCAGCAAGACTGATGGGAATCAACATTGATCGTGTAATTTCTACTACCTTTGCTTTAGGCAGTGCCTTAGCTGCTGCAGGTGGTGTTTTAGTGGGTGTTTACTATAATTCTATTGACCCTCTGATGGGTATGATGCCAGGTCTTAAGGCCTTTGTTGCTGCTGTGCTTGGCGGTATTGGTATTATTCCAGGTGCGATGATTGGCGGTATCATTCTTGGAGTAGTAGAAGCTATGGTAAGTGGTTTTGTTTCTTCTACCTTCCGTGATGCTGCAGCCTTTGGTATTTTGATTTTAATTCTTCTTTATAAGCCTGCCGGTTTATTGGGTAAAAACGTTAGAGAGAAAGTGTAGGTGAGTGATATATGAATCCGATTCGTAAATTTGATTTAAAAGCACTTGCCGCGTGTGTTGTAATTTATGCTGCTGTACAGGGCTTGATTTTTGGAGGTATCATTGATTCATTTTGGGAGCTTAATGTTATTTTGATTTGCATTAATATTATTTTAGCAGTAAGTCTTAACCTTATTAATGGCTATACTGGCCAATTTTCCATTGGTCATGCAGGCTTTATGGCTGTAGGTGCTTATACTAGTGCTATTATAACTGTTAAACTGGGACTTCCCTTTGAGCTTGGCCTTGTTGTGGCAACAGTATGTGCAGGCATTTTGGGCATTTTGATTGGCTTGCCCACGTTGCGTCTTGATGGTGACTACCTTGCTATCGCAACCTTAGGTTTAGGTGAAATTATCCGTATCTGCATCCTCAATATTGATTATGTTGGTGGTGCTTCTGGATTAATGGGCATTCCTCGTATGACCAATTTTACCTATACCTTCTGGATTATGATTGGTATTATTTTCTTTATCAAGAACTTTAAGAATTCTGCTCATGGTCGTTGCTGTCTGGCAATTCGTGAAAATGAGATTGCTGCAGATACTATGGGTATTAATACTACTAAATATAAGGTAATGGCATTTGCACTGGGTGCATCCTTTGCTGGTACTGCAGGTGCATTATTTAGCCACTATTTCTTTTTGGCACATCCTGCATCCTTTACCTTTATGCGTTCCTTTGATATCCTGACGATGGTTGTATTGGGTGGCTTAGGCTCTATGACTGGTGCTATTACAGGTGCAACACTATTGACCTTTATCAGTGCTTTTTTATCAGATTATCCGGAATGGCGTATGATTATTTATTCCATTACTATGATTGTGCTGATGCTGCGTCGTCCTCAAGGCTTGTTTGGTAATGAGGAATTAAGTCAGAAAATGTTTAGAATAGGAGGTAGGCACGATGGCAGAGCTGCTTAAGGTTGATGATGTATCCATGGTTTTTGGCGGACTGCGTGCCGTATCCAATCTAACCATGCATATTGATGAAGGTGAACTGGTTGGTCTTATTGGTCCTAATGGTGCAGGCAAGACAACGGCCTTTAATATGATTACCGGTGTTTATACTCCTAGTGATGGTTCCATTTATTTTAATGGTAAAAAGAGCAGTGGAAAAAAATCCTATCAGGTAACACAGATGGGGATGGCACGTACCTTCCAAAATATACGTCTTTTTTCTGAGCTTAGTGTTATTGATAATGTAAAAATTGCTTATAATATGCATGTTACCTATAATCTTTTTGATGCTATTATGCGTGGCGGCAGATATTTGAGCGAAGAAGAATATATTACCCAAAAGGCCATGGAGCTTTTAAAAATTTTCCATTTGGAGGGAGAGGCATACGAAAAGGCTAAAAATCTTCCTTATGGTAAACAGCGTCGCTTGGAAATTGCACGTGCATTAGCAACAGAGCCTAAGCTGCTGCTTTTAGATGAGCCTGCAGCTGGTATGAACCCCCAGGAGACCCAGGAGCTGATGGAAATGATTCGTTGGATTCGTAAGGAGTTTAAGCTAGCTATTCTTTTAATTGAGCATGATATGGGCTTGGTTATGGGTGTTTGTGAACGTATTTATGTTTTGGAATACGGCATGCTGATTGCTGAAGGAACACCGGAAGAGATTAAAAATAATAGTCGCGTAATTGAAGCATATTTGGGTGAGGAGGTTATCAACTAATGTTAAGAGTTGAAGATATTAATGTCTATTACGGCGCAATACACGCTATTAAAGGCATCAGCCTCGATGTACCCGCTGGCGAAATTGTGGCGCTGATTGGTTCTAATGGCGCAGGTAAATCTACAACCTTGCGTACTATTTCTGGGTTAATGAAGCCTAAAACAGGAAAAATTCTTTATGAAGGCAAGGATATTGCCGGTGTGCCTGCTCATAAAATTGTAGGGATGGGACTATGTCAGGTGCCTGAGGGGCGTCATGTGTTTGCCAATATGTCTGTTATTGAAAATTTGGAGCTAGGTGCATATTTACGTGATGATAAGGATGGTATCGCTAGGGATTTAGAGGATGTATTCCAAAAATTTCCTCGTCTTTATGAGCGTAAAAATCAGATTTCAGGTACTCTTTCCGGTGGTGAACAGCAAATGCTGGCTATGGGTAGAGCGCTGATGAGCAGGCCCAAACTTTTACTGCTAGACGAGCCCTCAATGGGCCTTGCCCCCTTGTTAGTTAAGGAAATTTTTAATATAATAAAAGAAATAAATGAGAGTGGTACAACCATTCTCTTAGTTGAGCAAAACGCTAATATGGCGTTGTCAATTGCTGATAAAGCTTACGTTTTGGAAACAGGCCGTATTGCCCTTAGTGGTACTGCTCATGAGCTGGCAAGCAGTGAAGCGGTACGTAAGGCATATTTAGGTGGCTAATTAAGGAGGCGCTTTATGTTAGTAAAGGATTTTATGACTGTAGATGTCGTAACCGTACGTGAGGATCAATCCATGCTGGAGGCACGCGAGCTGATGCGTGGCAAACACCTTTTGAGCCTTCCCGTAGTGGATGATATTAAAAGAGTACGTGGTATTATTACCATTAATGATATTGGTAAGGCATCTCCTAGCGATAGCAGTACATTATCTCGTTATGAAGCTAACTATTTGTTAGGTCGTTTAAAGGTTCATGATGTTATGAGCCGTACTGTAACCTGCGTAAGCGAGGATGACACTATTGAATTTATTGCTTATAGACTTTATAAGACTAATTTTAATGCTTTGCCTGTAGTTGATGCTGAAAATAAGCTTTGTGGCATTATTTCTAAGAGTGACCTTTTCCGTGCATTTGTAGAGATTATGGGTATGACTCGTACCTCTACCCGTATTACTATTGATGTAAAGGATAAGGTTGGTGTAGTTGCTGAAATATCTAATATTTTTAAAGATAACGGCATCAATATCATCTCTATTGCTTCTAGACAGGATTCTAAATCTGGCGGCTATGAAGTAATTATCAGAGCGGACCTCTCTGAGTGCGGTATGGGAATTATTGAGCAAATCCGTGAGGCAGGCTATGAGGTTGCGGATATTATGACCTTTGAAGGTATTACAAAATGATTCAACCCAATGAAGTTCTTCAGGTTGGAGATGTGGTACGTATGAAAAAGGCTCATCCCTGTGGTAGCAGTGAATGGGAGATTACTCGTACAGGTATGGATTTTGGTATGAAGTGCTGCGGTTGTGGTCATTTCGTAATGCTGCCTCGTGTAAAGTTTATGAAGGCCTGCAAAGCCGTAGTAAAGAAAGCAGAAACTACAGATAAATAATACAGTAATATAGCTATTACAATCCCTTAAGCAGGATGTGGCCTAAAGGCTTTTACTGCTTAGGGGATTTTTTGTTGCAGAAGGAAAAGCGAACAGTTTATATAGTGTAATCGATAGGGACGTGGCGATAATTGCTGCTGTAGGTAAAGATTTATTTGTGACTGAGTTACAGATATTTTTTGCTTTATGGATTATAATTAAAACATAAACAATAGGATGATAACAATCTTAGAAGCAAAGGAAGTTTCTGTTGTAATTATATGGGATTGTTATGTAGATGAAAGAGGGTAAATAATATGAAATATGTAGTTATGGTATTAGTGGTTATTGGTTTAGCAATGAACTTTATGAGTCGTGGTGACAGTAAGGGGTTAGTGAGCTATGATGAGCTGCAAGAAAAGCTTAATAATAAAGCTAATATTGTGGTTCTAGATGTGCGTACTAAAGAAGAGTTTGCTAATGGTCATATTCCTGGAGCATTGCTTTTACCTTATGATGAAATTGAGCAAAATGCTACTAAGCTGCTACCAGAAAAAGATAAGGAAATTATTGTTTATTGCCGTAGCGGACGTCGTAGTGCCATTGCCAAGGATAGCCTTGAAGCTCTTGGTTATGCTGCAGTAAAGGATTTTGGCGGCATGAACCGTTGGTCGGGTAAGGTAGAAAGATAGCTTGTAAGATAAATAAGCTGCTTTATTTCCCGGGAAATGGTAAATTGATGGAGAGAACAAAGGGAGCTGCTATTATTGGTCTATATGCAAATGCAAAGAATTTAATTTTCTTAGCTACCAATTGCATAGGTCAGCTTTTGATTTTCCGCTTCATAGAGGCTATTTTACAGAGCTATTGGCTATTTATGTAAATGTCATAATGGAGCGAAAATTAATGATATGGTTTAGAAGCAAGTCTTTTTCTTTAGGCGACAGGTAAATAATGAACGTAAAAATACCACTGCAGGGCGTAACTGCAGTGGTATTTTAGAGATTTAAGGATTTTAAGTTAATGATTTTGTGGACTTATAGTAGTTCAACGTTCTTAGTTAAGTATATAGTTTGTATGATGATGTTCATTTTATTTATGCTTGAGTCTGACCAAATCTGCTCGAGGCAGAGACCTAATACAGCTTTTATTTTAGAACTTCATCAATAGATTGTTTTGCTAAGGCAACTGCTTTATCTAAATCTGCATCTTCAATGTTCAGAGGAGGGTTAAAGTAGATAACATTGCCAAGAGGACGCAGCAGCAGACCATGAGTCAAAGCTTTTTTGTAGATTTCATAGCCGATACGCAGCTTGCTATCAAAGCCTGTTTTTGCTTCCTTATCAGTTACCAGCTCCATAGCGTTAATTAAACCGATGTGACGGATTTCGCCAATGTTCTTATGGTTACCAAAGGCTTTGACTAATTCTTCATTAAAGTATTTAGCTTTAACTGCTGCCTTTTCTAGAATTTTTTCTTCCTCCATAATTTTAAGAACTGCCAGACCGCAGCTGCAGGCTAAGGGGTTGCCACTATAGGTGTGACTATGCATAAAGGCTTTGCCTTTATTATAGTCATCATAGAAGGCATCATAAATTTTATCAGTTGTGCAAACAATAGCCATAGGCATATAGCCACCGGTAAGAGCCTTACTGATGCACATAATATCGGGAGTAATACCAGCATGGTCGCAGGCAAACATTTTGCCTGTACGGCCAAAGCCAGTAGCAATTTCGTCGGCGATTAAAAGAACTCCGTACTCATCGCACAGCTTGCGCAGCTTTTGCAGATACAGGGGTGGGTAAATACGCATACCTGCACAGCCTTGGACAATAGGCTCTACAATGATAGCTGCAGTTTCGTGCGCATGCTTAGCAAAGGCTTCCTCAGCATGCTTGAAGCACTCACATTGACAGGTTTCGCGATTCTTCTTAAAGGGGCAACGATAGCAGTCAGGAGCCTCTACATGAATGTTATCCATCATCATAGGCTTATACATTTGTGCAAATAAATCCATACTACCAACGGAAAGAGCACCAATGGTTTCACCATGATAGCCTTCGCTGAGACACATAAAGCGCTTCTTTTCGGGATGACCTGTTTGCAGCATATATTGAAAAGCAATTTTCAGAGCACATTCAACAGAGGAGGAACCATTATCGGCAAAGTTAAATTTGTTCAGGCCTTTAGGAACAACCTTGGTCAGCTCCTCTGCTAATTTGATAGCGGCCTCGTGAGTAAAGTTAACAAAGATAACATGCTCTAATTTATCAAGCTGTTCTTTAACAGCTGCGTTAATTTTAGGATTGCAGTGACCTAAAAGGTTGCACCACCAGCTACTGATGATATCAAGATATTCCTTGCCATCAGCTGCGTAAAGGTAGGAGCCCTTTGCATGGTCAACCATAATAGGACGGAGGGTTTCGTAGTCCTTCATTTGAGAGCAGGGATGCCAAATATGCGCTAAATCGCGTTTTGCTAATTCTTCCATTTCCAACTTGTTCATGATATTCCTTCCTTTCCAGACTGTTCTTATCGATATAGTGCAGCTAAAGCTTGCGGATCAATATCCAGCTTAGTGCTATTAGGAGCTACACAGGCGATAACAGGAACACCACTAAGCTCTTCAATCATTTTTTTATTATCCTTCTGCATGAAGTCGTTTTCGTCATAATTATTTAAGATGATTCCACGTACAGGAATATTATGCTGCTTGAGGTAGTAGATAGTAAGAACGCAGGCGTTAATAGAACCAAGAGCTGCACTAGAGATTACTAAGGTGCCAAGATCCAGCTCTTTGATAATATCTTCTAAAAGGATGTGCTTTTCATCCCAACGGATGGGGCAGATAATGCCGCCACTGCCTTCCATAGTTACATAATCATATTTTTCTAAGGATGCCTTATAGTCAGCAGCAATTTTAGAAAGCTCTACCGGATTTCCTTCGCGTAAAGCAGCCAGATGGGGAGAAACAGCCTCTTCGTAGATATAGGAAACAAGGTCGGCAGGCTTAGCAGGAATACCAGCTGTTTTAGCTACAAATTCAGCATCGCCGGGAATCATTTCGCCGTCACGGATTTCTGCACCACTAAGAGCTGCCTTGTAGTAGCCAGCATTTAGGCCCGCATCACGGAGACATTTTACAATAAGACCAGTTACATAGGTTTTGCCTAAATCAGTACCTGTAGCAGTAATAAAAATTCCTTTACTCATTATAATCACCTTCTATTTTTATTTATCATTTTCTTAATAAAGGAATAAGCTTTTTACCCATCAGCGCAGCACAGATGCAGAGAACAATATCTCCAGGAACTGCTAAGATGAAGCAGTAGAGGAATAAGGGCCAAAGTGCTATAGGCTGATTAATAACATAGTTACCGATGATATAGTAATAAACCATACCGCAAAGGTAAACAACAAATAATCCTGCAAAGTTTGCAGTCAGTAATTTCTTCATAGTAGGAGCACCTGCAGACAGCATACCGGTTACACGAGCACCTAAAGCAAAACCAATGAGATAACCAAAGGTAGGCTGAAATACGTATCCGGGACCACCGCCCATTGTGAAAACAGGAAGACCAATAAGTCCAAGGACGATGTATGTCCAGACTGCAGCACTTCCAAGTCTAGGTCCTAAAAGCAGGCCTGCCATAGTAGTGAACAATAGCTGCAATGTAAAGGGAAGTACGGGAACAGGAACCTTGATGAAGGCACCGATTGCAATTAATGCTGTAAAGAACGCCATAAAAACCATATCACGAACTTTATTTTGATGATGGGATACTGTGGTATCCAACATAGTAAACCACTCCTTAATATTTAGTTAACGATAACAGTATACTCCGTTAACCAACGTATGTCAACCTAGTTAACTTATAGGGTTAACATTAAAGATGTGTATGAGAAGCCATTTTGCCAAAGTCATTTATTAGGCTTTGTTTCCTTAATATATGGATAACTATATGTAGTAGTGTTGTAATGTACTGATATAATAAAAACACTATGATTGATATAGGGAAATATAATTGTTTGTAATTTTAATTACAGTTTTAATAATTATACTTGTCAAAAGTAGTTAGTTATGCTATTATGTTAGCGGAAAATCGACTTGCGAGCAGCATCGCTTTAGAGCGAGTTGTATCGATAACGGCTGATTTTCTAAATTAATTACAACAAAGTCAATAATCGCTTGGATCTATAAGACCGGGACGAGGACGCAACACAGGATAACTATGCGCATTCCGTCTTGGAGTGCGCTTTTTTATTTACAGATAGAGATTCTGAGATAAAAGCCTCCTGTCCTTTTAATAGGTATCGTCTCCAAGGGTCAGAAGGGAGAACAATCTACATGAAGGTTGGTATTATCGGCGGTGGCAAGGTTGGCAGCTGTTTGGCAGGCTATTTAAAAAAAGCTGGTTGCCTATCTGCTATTACTGCGGCCTCTGCTGAGCATTGTAAAAAGCTTTCTGAGCAGTTTGCAACGCCTAGCTGTGATAATGTAAAGCTAGTAGAAATATCAGATGTGATTTTGCTTACTGTACCAGATCGCATGATTGCAGATGTAGCAAAGCAGCTTTGTGATGGTGGAGCTTCTTTGCAGGGTAAGATCATTTTGCATTGCAGTGGGTCACTTGGCTTAGAGCCATTAGATGCAGTGCAAAAAAACGGTGCTTATGTTGGTAGCCTGCATCCACTGCAAAGCTTTGCTGGTGGCGTAGTAGACCTTAATGGTGTATATATGGCTGTTGATGGTGATGCTAAGGCATTAACTGCAGCAAAAGAGCTGGCTAAAATTTTGAACGGAAACAGCTTTTTTGTTCCTGCATCTGAACGTGCAGCCTATCATGCAGCTGCTTGTATATGCTCCAATTATGCAGTGGCTGTTGAAGCCATAGCACAAAGTTTGATGAGCAGATGGACTGGTAGCGACGAAGCTGCCTGGCAGGCTCTTGTACCACTTTTTAAGGGCACGGCAGCTAACCTGCTGAAAACGGAAAATCCTGGCACTGTTTTGACAGGACCTATTGCTCGTGGCGATGTGGAAACCGTAGAAAAGCATCTTGCAGTTATGCCAGATGAGCTGACCAACGTTTATTGTTCCCTAGGGCTTGTGGCAACCCAACTGGCCTTGGCCAATGGCACTATTGACTGGGAAACTAAGCAGCAATTAGATAAACTGCTTATCCAATCGGAGGTACAAAATGACCGCAAAGAAGGTAACTGTAGCAACTATTAAGGAAATGAAGCAAAAAGGCGAGCCCTTTACTATGATTACTGCCTATGACGTAGCTATGAGTCGTAATGTTAATGAAGCAGGCGTAGACATGATTCTTGTTGGCGATTCTTTAGGTAACGTTATGCTAGGCTACGATTCTACTGTGCCCGTAACTATGGATGAAATGATTCATCATACTAAGGCTGTTATGCGTGGTAACAGTACTGCTTTAGTTGTTGGCGATATGCCGTTTATGAGCTATCAGGCCAGCATGGTTGATGCTATGTATAATGCTGCACGCTTTTTGAAGGAAACAGGCTGCACCGCTGTTAAGCTAGAGGGTGGTTCCGAGGTTGTGCCCTTAGTAGAAAAGCTTGTCAAGGCTGGTATTCCTGTATGTGCACACATTGGACTGACACCTCAATCTGTAAATCAATTAGGTGGCTTTAAGGTTCAGGGTAAGGATGTAGCAGCTGCACAAAAAATGATTGATGATGCTAAGGCCTTAGAGGCTGCAGGTGCTTTTGCCTGCGTTTTAGAATGTGTTCCTGCTGCTTTGGCAGAAAAGGTTACTAAAGAGCTAAATACTATGGCAACAATCGGTATTGGCGCCGGCAATGGCTGCGATGGCCAAGTACTTGTATGTAATGACCTTTTAGGCGTATCAACTGGCTTCTGTCCTAAGTTTGTTAAAAAATATGCTAATGTTCATGATATTACTGTAGAAGCTGTTAAAGAATATATTGCAGAGGTTAAGAGCCGTCAATTCCCAGCTGTTGAACATACCTTTAAGATTGATGACAGTGTTTTGGAAAAGCTGTATTAAGAAGCAGATTAGAAAAAGTGAGGCAATTATAAGATGAGATTAGTACATACCGTAGCTGAGCTGCGTGAAGAAATTGCATTAGCAAAGGCACAGGATTTAACTATTGGCCTGGTTCCTACAATGGGTGCACTTCATGAAGGTCATGCATCCTTGATTAGTGCAGCTAATCGTGAAAATGATTTTGTCGTTGTGAGTGTATTTGTTAATCCTACTCAATTTGGTCCTAATGAAGATTTAGATGCATATCCGCGTACTTTAGAAGCTGATTGCAAGCTAGCAGAGGAAAAGGGTGCTAATGTAGTATTCGCTCCGTCTCCTAAGGAAATGTATCCTAGTGACGATGATACTTGGGTTGAAGTTACCGGTGATGTAACCAAGGTTTTGTGCGGACGTAGTCGTCCCATTCATTTCCGTGGTGTAACTACTGTTGTAACCAAACTGTTTAATTTAGCACAGCCTAATAGAGCTTACTTTGGTCAAAAGGATGCTCAACAGGTAGAAGTGTTGAAGCGTATGGTAAAGGATTTATTTTTCCCGATAGAGCTTAGAGTAATGCCTATTATTCGTGAAAAAGATGGCTTGGCAAAAAGCTCTCGTAATACATATTTGAGTGCTGAAGAGCATACTGCGGCACTTGTTTTAAGCCGTAGCCTAAAGGCAGCCAAGGAAATGTATGTAGCTGGTGAGCGTAATGCAGAGGCTATTGTTAATGCAGTAACAGAGGGTATTAAGGCAGAGCCTATGAGCAGCATTGACTATGTAGAGATGTATGCATTGCCTGAATTGAAGCCTATTGCTAATCCTCTGAAGGGCAGCAATTTGCTGGCTGTAGCAGTTAAGTTTGGCACTACACGTCTTATTGATAATATCGTATTGGAGGAAGAAGAATAATGCTTTATAATATACATCATGGTAAAATTCATCGTGCAACCGTAACCGAGGCTAATCTGGAATATATGGGTTCCATCACCATCGACAGCGAGCTTTTAGAGCTGTCTGGCATTTTGCCTGGTGAGCGTGTACAAATCGTTGACAACAACAATGGTAACCGTCTGGAAACTTATGTAATCGCTGGAGAACGTGGCAGCGGCGTAATCTGTCTCAATGGTGCTGCAGCACGTAAGGTTGTAGTTGGCGACACTGTAATCATCATCGCTTATGCTATGATGACCGAGGAAGAAGCTAGAACCTACGAGCCTAAGGTTGTAATGGTCGATAAGAATAATCGTCCTATTAATGTTCGTGGCACAGAGAAGGAAGCCGAAATCGGTTAATATTTACTAAGAAAGCTGTATATAATATTTTAAGGCGCATCGTGTAAGTGATGCGCCTTTTAGTATTGGTAAAATAGATACTTGTTTATGATAATCGGTTAAAAATATTTAGAGTAATGACATTCGTCATGCAATTGGAAGATTGCTTAAATTAAAGTGAGCACAAAAAAAGCGCTGCCAAGGCAGCGCTTTTAGCATTTTACAGTACTTTACCAAGCAGGTTAAGTACGTTTTTATGAGTAATTTTTTCAATGGTATTATCACTGATGCCTTTTTCGGACAGGTATTCAATAATAGGTACATAGCTTTGTACACCAAAGATATTATAGGGAGGATGGCTAATACCATCAAAGTCACTGCCAAAGCCAATGTGGTCGTCATTGCCCATAAGATTCAGCATATAGTCAATGTGACGATATACGCTGTCGATGCAGGCATCATGGTAATCATCATTGAGGAATTGGCCTGCGAAGGTAATGCCGATTAGGCCGTCGTTTTCGTTAATAGCTAGGATTTGTTTGTCGTCTAGGTTACGAGGATGAGCACACAAGGATTTAGCATTGGAGTGAGTAGCAATAATAGGTTTGCTGCTTGCTTCAATAACATCCCAGAAGCCTGCAGGTGCGATATGAGAAACGTCTACCAGCATACCCAGCTTATTCATTTCTGCTACAACCTTGCGTCCGAATACGGTTAAACCACCACCGCTAGATTCTTCGTTTACACCATCAGCAATATCGTTGCGATTGCTCCAGGTAAGAGTCATAGCACGAACACCAAGTTCATACAGGCAACGGAGCGCTTCTAAGCTGCCGTCGATGGCACCACCTTCTTCAATAGCTAGTAAAGTAGCAGCCTGATGGTTCAGCACATTAGCAGCATCTTCCTTGGATTTTACAAGTAACAGGTCAACACCTTGGTCCTGAAGCTTTTTAACCTCTTGCAGGTATTTATCAAGCAGGCACAGTGTATAGCGTAAGCCGCCATAATAACGGAATTCATGGGTTGGAACGAACATAGCCATAAATTGCAGGCCGCCACCTAATTCAATCAGGCGTTTAATATCAAAATGCTGTTCGTTGCTATATAAATCAGCATTTTTCTTATAAAGCTCAGTAAGGGTATCGCAATGGCAATCACAAATAAACATAATCTTTCTCCTCGCATAATATAGTCATAGCCTGAAAGGTCAATGCTATGCTGTTTAGATTGAGCTGCATATTCATTGGTTTAATTACAAATTGGCTGTAATCCTAGCTTTTATACAATTCTTCTATTTAATTGGCATAAAATGCTTAGAATATGCTTGTGAACGCTTATAGAAAATAAATTTTTTCTCGTATAAACAAAATAAATATATTAGATAAGGCGGACACGTCCATATAATTATAGCATTATACGGTAGTTTTTTGAAGGAGTTGTTACATTTTTAAGTAATTAAAGCAATTTATGTGTTGCGTTTACGAAAAAAGTGGCTCTTTTGATACATTTTAGTTTTTCAGGATGCTTTAAATAACTCTGTTTTTATTAAAATGTGTATTAGAAGCAGATACTAAAAAGGCTCTGCCAAAGCAGAGCCTCTTAGTAAAATCTGAGATTAGTTTTTATCACCAGCCGGTGTAGTAGTAGAAGAAGGTCATACCGATGGTAACAGCCATAGCACCTAACATGGGGATTGCAGTACGTTTTACCAGATCAAAGGAGGAAACCTCGCCCATACCGGAGGACACAACGATAACTGCAGTGATAGGAGACAGGTTACGCATGATGGAAGCTGCAAAGTGCATAGGCAACAGCATCAGTACGGGATGACAACCAGTAGCAGCAGCTACTGCAGGAGTCAGAGCAGCAAACGCAAAGAACGGAGCGTTGCCAGAACCCATAACGATTGCAGAGAAGCCGATGATTGCAACCATAACCAGCATCATAGCCATAGGACCGAAGCCTAAATCTTTACTGCCTTCAATCAGAGTGTTGATAGTACCCATGGACAGTAAGCCTTGTGCAAAGGTTTGACCAGCAATAATCAGGGTGATAACGTTAGCCATTTGCATGCCTAAGCCGTCAAAGAAGGTTTGGCAGTCGTCCAGAACCTTTTTGCCGTCGCGCCATCTGATGTATTCACAAACCATACCAATGAACAGACCGATGAACATAGCCATAACGATGTTCATTTTAATAGTAGTAATCCACAGGGAGCTGAAGGAAAGAATCAGTGCCAGAGGAATAATAGGAAGGATAGCGTAGAAACCAGGTGCAGTATCTGCTTCGTCTCTGGTTACTTCTACTTCAATAGGTTTAACAACATGGCCATCACGTTTATCCATGTATTTTTGAGTGAAGTAATGGAGAGCACCAACTACTACAAAGGCAACAGCAACGATGGGAACTTGATAATGGCTCCAATAAATTACAGGATCAACGCCTGCGGTTTCAGCGGAGAGGATAGTACCGGTGTCACTGGGGCTCCAGTCAAAGCAGAGGGTAGTAGCAACTGCTGCAGTAGCAGAAAGACGGCTAACACCAAGACCCAACAGGATGGGGAACATGGTAACCATCAGCAGCATTGCCAGGCCGGAAGCACTGTTGATGCACAAACCGATCAGCATACCAACAATCCAAGTGCCGGAAAGAACCAGATAGGGGGATTTTAAAGCTAAAAGGGGTTTAATGGTCAGACGAACCAGGGCGCGGGATGCACCAATTTTATCCATATAACGTGCGAACGCACCAACGGACATAATGTTCAGACCAAGTTTACCAACATTAGAGCTCATAGCAGAACGCATAAACTCAAATGCGTCAAAGATTACGGAACCAGTAGTAGCTTTAGGTCCAAGAATTTGACCATAGCCAAGAAGAACAGCAAGATACATTAAAATCATGCCGCCTAAGATAAGTACCGGTTGAGCTTTGTACTTTTTGTAGATCATATAACCTACCCAAAAAGTAACGACTGCGGAAATAACAACACCCATTTGCAACATCCTTTCTGTTTTTAGTTTCGCAAATCTGATGAGCCTATTATATCATAGAAAGTTGTATGCAACAAGTACAATTGTATTTTTTGTCCGCCGATACAGGATAAAAATAATTACAAAAATAAAAATACTATATCTTTTACGGAATGTCTTTACATGGTGGACATGGCTTGTAAAATGTGTTGGATATAGAGATTTTGAATAGTTTTATACCTGCCTATACCATTTAGATGGCCTTCAGTAGCAATTCCTAAGGCTTCTATTTGTGTTTTCCAGCTATCTGGCTCGTTACCATACATATCGTTATTGGCATGATCTCCAGCAACAACCATTAAGGGATACATATGTACCTTGTTGTAGCCACGTTTCTTTAGCTGCTCCATAACTGCTTCAAAATTAGGAGCGTCCTCCTCCTCTACAGTACCAACAACTACAGGAAGCTGCATTTCATCAAAAATAGCTTGCAGTTTGGTAAAGGTATAACGGAAGGACTTGTTGTTAGGGCGTGGAGAACCATGTCCCATAAGGACAACGCCTTCTTTTTCTTTTAAATTAGGAAATTGGGTGGACAAAGCTGTTGCTACAAGGCGATAATCGTTTTCTTCATTAATGAGGGGCTTGCCGATAATTAATTTTTTGAAGCAGTTAGAATATTTTTCCTGAAGTGTCAGAACCTTTTGCTCAAACTCTTCGCCGTGAAGCAAATGAGTGGTTTGCAGTAATATCTCTTCATAGCCAGCTTGATAAAGTTTTTCTAATGTTTCCTCCAGATTGTTAACTTTAATGCCTGTTTCTGCTAAACGCTTACGCACAATGGCAGAGGTAAAGGCACGATATTGGTCATAAGAAGGAAAGGCATCTGCTAGAGCCTGTTCAATGCCACCAATGTCATATTTACGAGTTTCGGCAAAGGTAGAGCCAAAGCTTACTACTACAAGTGCTTTAGTATTTGTCATAAGGAACCTTCTTTCTACAGTATTTTTTTGATTAGTTATATTATACTAAAGGAGTGCATCTATAAATATAGAAAAAGCAATATGTACCAAAAAAGCCCCACCTTAGTGAGAGGTGGGGCTTTTGCTTACTTTAAAGAAAGCTTATTTTGCTTGCAGAGCGTTCCAAGATTCGGTTGCTTTGTCAACAAAGAGCTTTTGTACAGCTGCATTTTCGCCAAGGCCGTGGAGATAGGTTTTAACTTTGAAGCCATTGGATTGCAGGATGGATTTGAAGGAATCGGGTTCGTCACCAGCCATATCGTTGTTAGCATGGTCACCTGCTACCATCATCAGAGGCATCAGAGTTACATTTTTGATACCTTTCTCTTTCAGCTCAGGAATTATGGTTTCCAGATGCGGCCAACCTTCAACGGAGAAGATATAAGCGTTTTTGTAGCCCAGTTCTTTAAGACGGCTTTGCATTACGGAATAGTAAGCGTTTGCCGGATGGGGAGTGCCATGAGCCATAATCAGAACAGCATCTTTTTTGCCCATTTTGGGGAATTGGGTGCTAACTGCTTCCATTGTAGCGGTGACATCGTCAGCTTGGCCTTCTTGACCTTGCCAGTACATCAGCGGAGTGCCCATGGTCATTTTTTTGAAGTCATTTTTGTGGAGTTGGTAAACTGCATCTTTGTAGTCATATTCCATACCAGGGATAATATCCAAAGAGGTCAGTGCTACACGAGTGTAGCCTTCTGCTTTCAATGCAGCCAGTGCTTCTTCAGGAGTGGGATATACCAATCCTTCATTAGCTTTAATTCTATCAATAATAATATGAGAAGTAAATGCGGTTACAACCTTTACGCCAGGATGAGCAGCTTTGATTGCTTCTACAGTAGCATCGATGGTTTTTGCACGAGTTTCGGGGAAGGTGGTGCCAAAGCTCATAACCAGAATAGCATCTTTGTTAGGCAGATTTGCTAAGTCTGCATTTACATTGGTTTTAACGCCAATTTGAGTAGCCATCAGCAAAGCCGGAGTAGGAGCTTTAACTTCTTCGCTCAGGGAATATGCTGCATGGGTGGTTGCTGCTGCGCCTAACAGAGTTGCGCAGGTCATGGTCATAACTGCAAATTTTTTCAGGTTTTTCATAGAAAACACACTCCTTAATTTGAGAAAAATGCAAATTGATTTTTCAAAAGAATTGTTGCACAAAAGCATAACCAATCCTATTTCCTATTATTATAATGCTCTCTATGTGATATGTCAATGGAAATGAGAATATTTCTGATTAAGGTTATCTTTTTACTATATATAATACGGTTTAAGGCCGTTGAAATAATGGTTTATTGTGTGTAGAATAAAAAATATATCCTCATAAATTTTAGAATATAAAAATAAAAGCAGCTGTATTTTACATACAGCTGCTAGCAGATTACATAATTATTTTTTTAGCTGAGCCTTGATGCCAGCTAAGGTTTCTGGGCTGATAATGTGCTCAATGCGGCAGGCATCCTTTTCGGCAATATCCATATCAACTCCTAGGTTTTCATGGATAAAGCGAGTAAGGGTAATATGGCGGTCATAAACGGCATTGGCCATCTTTAATCCTTCCTTAGTCAGAAGAATGCTGCCATCAGCTTCCATGATGATATAGTTATCACGTTTTAAAATGCTCATGGCACGGCTGACGCTGGCTTTAGTAAAGTCCATTTCATTAGCAATATCTATGGAACGGACACTGCCGTTACGCTTTGTTAGAATGAGAATTGTTTCCAGATAGTTTTCACCGGATTCTAAAAGAGACATATTATACCTCCGCGAAATTTGTATATTTGTTAATTACAATTTTAGCATATAAATTACTCATCGTCACTAGCTAAAATAGTGTATAATGAAGTGAGTATATTTGGAGGTAAGCATATGCTTGATTTTATAAAGGAAACAAAAAGTGTATGGGAGCTGCTGAAGACAACTAAGCAGCCTATAGTTTTATACGGTATGGGTAATGGTGCTGACAAGATTATTGATTGGTGTGAAGCAAATGGCATTAAAGTCAGCGGTGTTTTTGCCAGTGATGAATTTGTCAGAGGACAAGTTTTTCGAGGTTTGACTGTAGAAAAATATTCTGCCATTATTGACCGTCTTGGTCATGATATTCTAATAGTAATTGCCTTTGCTAGTGAAAGGCCGGAGGTATTAGCTCGTTTTAAGGAGTTGGCAGCTGAACATGATGTGGTTGCACCTCATTTACCATTGTTTAAAGAAGCAGAGCTGGTAAGTAATGAGTGGCTGGAGGAGAATGCTAATGAGCTGCAGCTTGTTTATGACCGTTTGGCAGACGATTTTTCACGCAGGGTTTTTGCAGATACATTAAATTATAAGCTGAGTGGAAAAATAAGCTACCTTTTTGACTGTGAAACTGAACGTAAGCAGGATTTAGAAGAGCTATTTATTTTTTCTGAGGATGAAAGCTATCTGGATTTAGGTGCCTATAATGGCGATACGGTTTTGGAATTTTTACAGCTTACTAATAATAGGTGCAGCAGCATTATTGCCGTGGAGCCAGATAGACGTAATTGTCGTAAGCTGCGTAATTTACGTGATGAGCTGGCTTTGGAAAATAAATTTGTTGTACATGAAGCTGGTGTATGGAATAAAAAAGCTGTTTTGAGCTTTTCAGATAGTGGTGGCAGGCAGTCAACATTTATTGATGCTTCGAAGTTAGAGGTTAGTGTAGATACTATAGACAGCTTTGCTGGTAGCAAATACATAAGCTATATCAAGATGGATGTTGAAGGCGCTGAGCTACAGGCCTTAGAGGGTGGTAAGACTACTATTTGTAAATATCAACCCAAGCTCTTCCTCGCAGCCTATCATTATGATGCAGACTTATTCCGCATTCCCTTGGCGATATGGCAGTTGGCAGCTGACTATAAGATTTATCTGCGCAAACATCCATATGTGCCTGCTTGGGAGCTTAATTTTTTGTGTATAAAATAACGTGTATGCGTTGAGAATAATGAACGTTAAAGAGAGTAGCGTTTCTTCTTGGAGGGGGCGCACTCTCTTTTCATTTTACTTTTCCTAGTGAGATGTAGTATAATTAGAAACTGAAGAACTGTACCCTAAAGGAGGAAAAATTTGTGATTCGTAAAACATCTGCCATGGTTGAGGCTAGTATTTTAGCTGCGGTTGCTATTGTCATGGCTTTAATAAGCATGTATGTTCCGGTGCTAGGCGCCTTTGTAAACTTTGTCTGGCCCCTGCCCATTGCTATTTGCGGTATGCGTAATGGCTTGAAATGGAGCATTATGACACTTTTAGTAGCGACGATTATTACTGCTATGATTATTAGTCCGATTAACGCTTTTTTCCTGGCAGCTATATTTGGCTTATTAGGCCTTATTTTGGGTGAATGCATGCGCCGTAAGCTTGCTCCTATGAAGCTGATGCTTTTTGGCAGTGCAGGTGCTTTATTGGCTATTATTATCAACATTGTGCTTAGCTTTTTGGTTTTGGGTATTAATCCTGTTGATATGCTGTATAATTCTATTAATGATGGCTTAGTGCAGCTTGAAGCATATTATAGAGAGCATGGCATGTCTGAGGAGGACATCAAGCTTGCTATTGCGGGCTATGCTGAAATGGTACGTATGATGAAGATTATTATGCCAGGCGCATTCCTGATTTGTGCTCCTATTATGGCCTTTATTAACTATATTGCGGCTAAAAAGATTTTGACTAAGCTGGGTGAAAGCTTTGAGGACTTCCCTCAATTTACAATGCTGCAGGTTCCTGGCTGGGTTTTGTGGCCCTATGGTATTTCTCTTTTGGCTGTAACATATTTTTACTTAAATGCTCCTACAAGCTGGATGTATCATGTTGCGGTAAATGTTCAGACTGTGTGCAGCTTTGCTTTAGTATTCCAAGGTATGGTGCTGCTCTATTGGTTTGTGGACGCTCATAAAAAGCCGCGTTGGTGGGCTAATATTGGTACTGCGCTGATGTTCATTGTACCAATTTTTTCTCAAATCATGGTTTATGTAGGCGCTTTTGATATGGTTTTTGACTTCCGTAAAATTCGTAACCTGCGTTCAAGATAGTAAGAGGTGAACAGTATGTTCAGTAGATTTAATGGTAATATGAATTCACGGGTAGATACTAATATCTTTTTGCTGATTATTTTTCTGCTTTCTGTATTAGTGTGCTATTTACAGCCTAAGCTGATTATTCCTGCGTTAATTATTGTGGGTGTAACCTATTATTTTGCTAGGCGTAATATCATTAATAAGGAAATCTTTTTCAGCAGCTATCTGGATAATATTATTCGTAACATTGAACGTACAAATCATTTTGCTGTACGCAAGCTGGATATTGGCATGGCTGTTTTTTCCAAGGATGGAAAGCTGCAATGGAAGAATGCGCTTTTTCAAGAATGGGTTGGTAAAAAGAATCTAGAGGGTAAAAAGCCTGAGGATATCCTACCGCTACAGCCTAACGCCTTTGAGATGATGCGAGTTAAAGATGGCGAGAAAATTATTCAGATTGATGATAAGTATTTCAATATGAAGTACTACAGTGTGGAAACCCAGGAGCAGCGTACCTTTAAAAGAGGCGATGAAACAAGCTCCAGTGGCTTGATGATTTATTTAACCAATATTACAGAACTGGAGCTGCTGAAGCAAAAATATGGCAATGACAGATTATGCCTTGCTTACGCCCGCTTTGATAACTATGAAGAGGTTATGCGAGGTATGTCCGAGACTAATATTGCCAATCTTAATGGCGAGGTTAATGAGCTTTTAACTAAATGGGTTGCAGCTCAACACGGCTTTATTTGCAGAATGAACAAGGAAAGCAGCTTGATGGGCTTTAGCAATTCATCAGTTGTTGATATGATGGAGAATAAATTTACTATTTTGGACTCCATTCGTGAAGTTCACAGTGGTAATAAGATTCCTCCTACAATCAGTATTGGCGTAGCCTGTGATGGTGTAACCATGGAGGAGTTAATGCAGAATGCCAACAAGGCACTGTATATGGCTCTTGGTCGTGGTGGTGATCAGGCGGTAGTAATAAAAAATAAAAATACCCAGTTCTTTGGTGGTACCAGTACGGTAGCTGCTAAGAGTACGCGTGTACGCGCCCGTATTGTTGCACAAACCATTCATGAGCAGATAATGGCTGCTGACAGAGTGTTTGTTATGGGTCATGTTAATGAGGACTATGATGCCATTGGCAGTACTATTGGTATGGCTAAGCTGTCTATGTCTACAGGTAAGCCTACCATTATAGTAACCAGCGGACCTAATCCTTCGTATGACAAGATTAAAGAGGTTATTGCAGACGGTAAGGTAAGTATGAGTGCGGCAGATAAAAAGTATTTGGAAATTATGGTGGAAGAGGAAGAGGCTATGAAGCTGGTAACTCCTAAGAGCCTACTTATTCTTGTAGACCATCATAGAGCCATACTTTCTGCTAGCAAAAAGGTTTTGGATGCTGTTAAAACAAAGCTCATAGTTGACCACCATCGTCGTGCAGAGGATATTATTACAGATACAGTGCTGTTATATTTGGAGCCTTCCTCCTCATCTACTAGTGAACTAGTAACGGAGCTGGTAGGCTACTTTGACGATAGCCTTGACCTTACTCCTGCTGAGGCAACCGCGCTTTATGCAGGTATTGCATTAGATACTAAAAATTTTGCCGTACAGACCGGCGAGCGTACCTTTGAGGCTGCAGCACTTTTACGTCGTAGTGGTGCTAATCCTAATTTGGTACGTGTACTCTTTAAGGATGATTTAGAATGGGTTCAAAGAAAGGCAAGGCTTGTAGTTGCTGCAAAAATGCCTTTGCCAGGGTTGGCACTTTCTATATATAAAAACGCCGACCGTGATCAACAGTCTTCTGTACTTGCTGCACAAACAGCAGATACTCTCATTACCATTAATGGTATATCTGTAGGTGTGGCAATTGTAGAATATAAGGATGGCTCTTTAGGCGTCAGTGCCCGCAGTGATGGTACTGTCAATGTTCAACGTATAATGGAAGAGTTGGGCGGTGGCGGTCACCAGACTGTGGCTGGTGTACAGATAGAAAACACCCGTGCTAAGGATGTAGAGCCACAAATAATTGCGTTAGCAAAAGAACAATTAGAGGAGCGAGATAATAATGAAAGTAATTCTGCTGCAAGATGTTAAAAGCTTAGGTAAAAAAGGTGATATTGTTGAAACTGCTGAGGGCTATGGTCGTAACTACCTGCTGCCTCGTAAATTAGCTAAAGAAGCTACTGCTGCTAACCTGAATCAGGCTAAGGCTGACAAGGCAACTGCTGCACATCGTGCTGCACAGGCTAAGGACGAGGCTGTTGTTTTAGCTGCACAGGTAGAAAAGGTTGTAGTAACCCTTAAAATGCGTTTGGGCGAAGGTGGTAAAATGTTTGGCTCCATCACCAGCAAGGACGTAGCTGAAGCACTGATTAAGCAAACTGGCCTGAATATTGACCGCCGTAAAATTGAACTGAAGCACTCCATCAAGTGTCTGGGCGAATACACCGCTGTAGCTAAGCTGCATCCGGAAGTAACCACCCAATTCAAGGTTGTTGTAGAGGCTGAATAAGCTTTAACCGAATATTTTTCTGTAAAGGCTGTTGGCAGATTTATATTTTGTCAGCAGCCTTTACTTTAGTTAAAGACATAAGTGCTAATGTATAGTATAATGTAGTATGGAGTTGCCATAAATTGAAATGGCATATTGTGTTTTGCCATGTATTAAATGGCACATTTTATTTATATAAAGGGGTCATATAATCATGATGCAAGATAGAGTTCCACCTCAAAATATAGAAGCTGAGCAATGCGTACTATGTGCTATGCTTCTTGATAAGGAAGCTATAGCCAAGGCAACAGAGATTCTGAGCAGCAGCGATTTTTATCGTGAGTCTCACCGTGTAATTTTTAACGCGATGTTGGAGCTCTATAATAAAAATGAGGCTGTGGATCTTGTTACCGTAACAGAGATTCTGCGCCGAGATAACAAGCTGGAGGATATAGGTGGTATAGCCTATGTTACTGGTCTTGCCAATGCAGTACCAACTGCGGCTAATATTAAGTATCATGCTGAGATTGTGGCTGAAAAATCTGTACTGCGTCAGCTGGTGCGCGTATCTACAGAAATTGCTACCATGGGCTACGAGGCTAACGACGATGTAGGCGTTCTTTTAGATACTGCGGAAAGCCGTATCTTGGAAATTTCCAACCGTAAGAAAAAGGCGGAGTTTACAGCTATTAGCGATGTACTTATGGATTCTGTGCAGACACTGGAGAAGATGCTCTATAATAAGGGCGGTCTGACTGGTTTGCCTACAGGCTTTATTGATTTGGATAAGCTGACCAGTGGTTTGCAGCCGTCAGACTTTATTATTCTGGCAGCACGTCCCTCTATGGGTAAAACTGCTTTGGCGCTGAATATTGTGCAAAATGTTGCTTTGCGTGCTCACAAAAAGGTTGGTGGCGAGCCTAAAAGCGTTGCCTTCTTTAGCTTGGAAATGAGTAAGGAGCAGCTGGTTAGCCGTATGCTTTGTGCAGAGGCTAATATTGATAGCCAACGCTTAAAGGTAGGCGAGCTGCAGGATTCCGACTGGGAAGCACTGTGGGCTGCTTGTGATGTAATGAGCAAGGCCAAGATTTATATTGATGATACAGCGGGTATTACTGCTATGGAGATGCGTAGTCGTGCACGTCGCTTAAAGGCAGAGCATGGCTTGGACCTTATTGTTGTCGATTATCTGCAGCTGATGCAGGGTAGCGGCAAGCGTAGCAGCTCTGGCGACCGCCAACAGGAGGTTTCTGAAATCTCTCGTTCTTTGAAGGCATTGGCTCGTGAGCTTAATGTTCCTGTAATTTCGCTTTCTCAGCTGAGTCGTAGCGTAGAAAGCAGAAATATTAAGCGACCTATGCTTAGTGACCTGCGTGAATCTGGCTCTTTGGAGCAGGATGCAGATATTGTAGCCTTCCTGTATCGTGAGGATTATTATAATCCGGAAACAGAAAATAAACATACAGAGCTTATTATAGCTAAGCACCGTAATGGCCCTGTGGACACGGTTAACCTGTTCTTCCATAAACAGTATACCAAGTTCATCAGCATGACTAACCGCGATGTTAAATAGTTATGAAAATTTGAGGGGATAGCTCCAGGCTAAGGCTTGGGACTATCCCTTTGTTTGTAGATATGTAGTTTAGAGTATTATAGAGAGGACGTGGAAAATGCGTATTCAAACCTTTAATATGGAGGATATCGAAGAAGCAGCTAAGCTTACCTACGATATATGGGGAGATGAGCTACGTGAGGAAAGCTTAAAATTCAAACATTTTGTTTATGAGGCTATGGTGCGCTATTATTGTCGCAGTACAGAGTATTCCTTTAAGCTGGTGGATGATGATGCCAAAATGCAGGCCTTTTTATTGGCAGCTAAAGCAAACGAGCATAATCATAGTGGTGAATGGTTTTTGAGCCAGGTTTATAAATTTACTCAAAGAGAGCGTATTTTAGCACAAAGCTATTTACGGTATCTCCATTATAATGGAGACCAAATGCTGAAGCGTGCTAACCGTGATGACCTTTTGCTGTGCCTTTTCTTAAGCAAAATTGGTGGTGGTGGCAAACAGCTATTACAGAACGTAGAGCTTAAGGCTAGGGAAACAGGTGTTGATAAAATGCTGTTGTGGGCTGATGAAACCTGTGATTATGATTACTATTTACGTCGCGGATTTTTACAGGCTGATAGCTTTACCAACGAGGTGTTGCCAGAGCTTGGACCACAGGCAACTATTGTTTATAGTAAAAAGCTGAATTTGTAAAAAAATAGTGACATAAATGTGCAAATTTTCCGAACAATTTAATATGGAGCCCTGTAAACATTCGAGACTATTGCAAGCTAAAAAAGAAAATGCTATTATAAAAACAGGTGAATAGTAAATCATTTTAGAATCTATTTTAGTTTTTTAGATATTTCTTCACAAAAGAATGTATCTTAGGGAGGAAGAACAACAATGATTGACCGTTATACTCATCCTGAAATGGGTAATATCTGGGCTTTAGAGAACGAATTCCGAACAATGCTTAAGGTAGAGGTGCTTGCCTGCGAAGCTATGAACAAGCTTGGTAATGTTCCTGATGATGCCTTAAAGGATATTCAGGAGAAGGCTGATTTTCGCTTAGAGCGCATTAAGGAGATTGAAGCAGTAACAAACCACGATATTATTGCTTTTTTGACTAATGTGGCTGAGTATGTTGGCGATGCATCCAAATATATCCATAAAGGATTAACCTCTAGTGATGTTAAGGATACTGCTTTATGCTACATGACAGTTCAGGCTGCTGATTTACTTATGCAGCATTTGGAAAAATTTCATGCTGTATTAAAGCGTCGTGCTGCTGAGTTTAAATATACTGTTATGATTGGTCGTACTCATGGTATTCATGCAGAGCCTATGACCTTTGGTATGAAGTTTTTGCTATGGATGGCAGAAACTGAGCGTAATATGGAGCGTTTAGCTCAGGCCCGTAAGCTGATGGCCGTTGGCAAGCTGTCCGGTGCAGTTGGTACCTATTCTAATATTGATCCCTTTGTGGAGAAATATGTATGTGAGAAGCTGGGCCTGACTCCGGTGCGTTTGGCTACACAGGTTATTCAGCGTGACCGTCATGCTCATTATTTGACTACTTTGGCAATCATTGGCTCTTCTTTGGATAAAATGGCTACAGAGATTCGCAACCTACAGCGTACTGATATCCGCGAGGTTGAAGAGTTTTTCTCTCCTGGACAGAAGGGCAGCTCTGCAATGCCTCACAAGCGCAATCCCATTACCTGCGAAAAGGTTTCTGGTATGGCTCGTCTTTTGCGTGGCTATGCAGTTGCAGGCTTGGAGGATGTTACTCTGTGGCATGAGCGTGATATCTCTCATTCTTCTGTAGAGCGTGTTGTTTTACCAGATGCATCCATTGCACTGGATCATATGCTGAGAAAGTTTACTAATATTATTGATAAGCTTTTAGTATATCCTGACGCTATGCTGGCTAATCTTAATAAAACTGGTGGCCTTATTTTTAGTCAAAACCTGCTTATTGCTCTTGTTACCAAGGGTGTTCTTCGTGAGGATGCTTATAAATGGGTACAGCGCAATGCTATGGCACGTTGGCTTGAGGGAGCAGACTTTAAGACTAATGTTGAGCATGATCAGGATATTAAAGAATATCTTACTGATGCAGAAATTGAGGCTTGCTTTGATCCGCAGCCTATGCTGAAAAACGTAGATTTAATTTTTGCTAGATTTGGTTTATAAGTAAGGAGAGACCAACTATGTCATCTGTTGTTGTATTAGGCGCTCAATGGGGCGATGAGGGAAAAGGTAAAATTGTTGATTATTTAGCACAAAAGGCTGATGCTGTTGTCCGTTATAGTGGCGGCTCCAATGCAGGTCATACTGTTGTAGTTAATAATGTAAATTATAAGCTGCGTTTGCTGCCTTCAGGCGTATTGTTTAAGGATAAGATTAATGTCTTGGGTAATGGCGTTGTTATTAATCCGGGCGTTGTTTTAGCAGAGATTGAGGGTATGCGAGAAAAGGGTATTTCCTGCAATAATTTGGTAATCTCTAATCGTGCTCACGTGGTGCTGCCTTATCACTGGCGCTTGGATGAACTGCAGGAGGAGGCCTTAGGTGCTCACAAGATTGGTACTACTAAGGGTGGTATTGGTCCCTGCTATATGGATAAGATTGCTCGTATTGGTATACGTGTATGTGATTTAATGGAGCCTGATACCTTTGCTGAAAAGCTGAAGGCAAATATGGAAGCCAAAAATCAGATTTTGACTAAGATTTATGGCGCTGAACCCTTTGATTACGAAACTGTACTCAACGAATATCTTGCTTATGCAGAGGAGCTGCGTCCTTATGTTGCTGATACTGGCGTCGTTTTAGATGAGCTGTTTGAAAATGATAAGAATGTGCTTTTTGAAGGTGCACAGGCAACCTTCTTGGACATTGATCATGGCACCTATCCCTATGTAACCAGCTCTAATCCTACTGCTGGTAATGCTTCCACAGGCAGTGGTGTTGGTCCCCGTTATATTGACCATGTTGTAGGTGTAGTGAAGGCGTATACTACTCGTGTTGGTGAAGGTCCCTTTATTACTGAGTTACTGGATGCTGATGGTCCTGGTCATCAAATTCGTGAAACAGGTCATGAGTATGGCACTGTAACTGGTCGTCCACGTCGTTGCGGTTGGCTTGATGCATTTATGCTTCGTTATAGCGCACGCCTTAATAGCATTGACTATTTGGCAATTACACGTCTTGATATTTTAGACCAAATGCCTAAGATTAAAATGTGCGTAGGCTATAAAATTGGCGATGAGGTTATTAATCGTATTCCTGCTAGTCTTAAGGTAATGGCGCAGGTTGAACCCATTTATGAAGAGTTTGACGGTTGGATGACGGATATTTCCAATGTACGCTATTACGATGATTTACCGGAAAATGCCAAAAAATATCTTGAGCGTTTGAGTCAGGTTGCTGGTGTAGAGCTGGGAATTGTGTCCGTTGGTCCTAATCGTGAACAAACCATAGTTCTTCATGAGCTGCTGCTTAGAAATGGCAGTGAGCCTGCAAAAAAATAAAAAGTTTTGATAAAAGGTATTGACAATTAAAGTCTAAATGAGTATAATTATATCGTTGTCGTGATGACAACTGATATAGATTCGTGATCCACTAGCTCAGTCGGTAGAGCACCTGACTTTTAATCAGGGTGTCCCGCGTTCGAGTCGCGGGTGGATCACCATGATAATAACGCGCTAGAACTTAGTTCTAGCGCTTTTTTTATTGTATAACCGTATTTTTAAGTTCCTGTCTACATTGTCAATTCTGCTAGCATTAAGGGGCATTAGTACATACCTCAAACAGCGGTGTTGTTTTGTTTTAACGCTAGGTCATTATTCTGTGTCTATGAGTATTAGTAGCGTACAATGTCGGCGCATTTCCTAGCATCAATGGTCTTAGCAACTGTCTATTAGTATATATCTAAAACAGTGGAACTGAAAGCGTTGAAGGTTTTTCATTCAGGCTTTTGTAGGCATTAGTGCAAGGATACTTTTCCACATCCTCTTCCACAGAATCCATAATCACTATAAAAGATATTGTGTTTATTTTCTAAACTACACACAATATCTGTGGATAAGTAGTGATAATCCACTATTTTTTCACAAAGTTATACACACTGTGGATAACTTTAGGAGGTTTTTGTGGATAACTGTGGAAAACTTACGCCTTTTAATGTGGATATGATATAATGAGCTTATAGTGATGTTATGTAAATATACGTACTAAAAGATGGTTATTATTTCAGCAGTGAGAATATTTGACCATGATTCGCAATTTATCATAAGAAAGGAAAAGCCTTTTATTTATTGTATAATAGGCGATTAATATAATATGCTTAAGAAAATATTGGCAACAGTTATTTTAATAGCCGCCTTTATAGCTTTTTTAGTAGTTTTTGGCGGTATTGCTATTATTGATATTAGTATTAAACTGATGTGGTTGGCGTTTTCTGCTATTATGGCCTTTGCCTTCAATAGCTTAGGCAGAGATTTTTATCTGGATAAGGTCAATAAGCTTTTGGCGAAGCAAATGCTCTTAGATGGCACTGTAACTGTAAGCGAGGCGCCTGGCATTAAGATGGATAGAGTTATACTTTATAATCTTTCTTGGTGTGATGCCAATGGTAAAGAACGTCTTTTTGTGCATGAGGTGGAGATACGAGCAGGCATTGTACAGATTCTGTTAAGCATTTTTAAAAAGGATAAATTTGCGGAGCTTTTAAAGAACGTACAGGAAATAATTTTGCGTCAGCCGCATTTAAAGCTAGAATACACCCTTGATAATCACAGATTATTGCCGCAATATGTGGATGAATTACGTACAGAAACAGCTGAGGCTGCTGAGCTGGCGGTGGCTGCAGGTATAAATAAGCCTGCTCTGGAGCATTTAAAGCTGTATTTGGAGCGTGGCATATTTGATCTATCGATTAATGATAATATAGTGCGCTTAGAAAATATTAATGGCGTGTGGCGTAATGACCCTGTAATTGAGTACCATATTAGCTGCCAGCTAGAGGATGAAAATATCAGCCTGCAAAATCAAAATGGCTGCAATCGTTTTTTAGTACGTGCTGCCAAAATATCCTTACGCAAGGTGTGGAATATTATTAAGCCTATTGTTGGTTTAAAGAATATGGACTTGGCAGATGGCGAAATTTCCGATGTAAGGGTTCAGCTTGAGCGTAATGCTAGAGGCTGGTCAATTTGTTCTGTAAGCTGGAATCTAAGTGATATTTCACTTAGCAGTGGAGGCTTACTCCTAGAGGATTTAGATGGTAAATTTATCAGCGAGGATTTACGCACCTTTGTTATTAAACGGCTAGAGATGAAGCTCTATAGTCATACTATTAGGGTTGATGGCACAGTTAGCAGACAAATAGATTATAACGATGCTTTTGTTTATGATTTGAAGCTGCGTAGCGATAGATTGCTGTTGAAGAATGGCTTAGAAATCAATATTTTTGACGGCTTCCATATTAGTGGTAGCGTAGGACCATTAGCTGATGAAAGCAATCTTGACTTGCAGGTTAAGGGGATGCTGAGGGTGGATTTTCCAGGCAGCAAGCTAGTTTGTGTTGAAGACTTTAATGGCAGCTGTTTGCTGAAGGATAAGGTGCTTTATAGCCAAGGCATTAGCTGTAAGATGAATGGTAAGCCTATTACTATTGATTCTGGACGTTTTGAGCTAGAAAGTGGAGATTATGAGCTGCAGCTAAAGGGCGAGGGACTGGATGTTGAGCTGTTAACTGACCAGCCAATTAGCGGCTCTACCTTTGTAGAGCTGTGTATAAAAGGCCAGCAGTCCGATGATAGTCTATCCATAGAAGGCTGCTATAGAATTGAAAACATAGTTTATAAAGGGCTTCCTCTTAGTCATATTACTGGTAAACTGAGCTTTGCTAAAAATGGACTTGAATTAATGGATAACCATTGGCATATAATTAATATGAACATACCTATTGAGTGCAGGTGGCAGGATAATGCAGTACATATAAATTGGGGTGATAGCTTGAAGCGTTTTGCCAGTGAAAGTGCACTTGCTAAAGCTTGGCAAAAGCTGAAGAATAATTTATAGCAGCTTGACTAAAACCTACTGCAATGGTAGAATTATAGTTAGCGTACGCTAACTATAAAAGGAGGTTATACATTTGGATCAAAATATTCTTTTTGCATTCTTAATGACTTTGATTGCAGGTCTTAGTACTGGTATTGGTAGTATTATTGCTTTTGCAACTAAACAGACTAATAAAAAGTTTTTGTCCATCAGTTTAGGCTTTTCGGCTGGTGTGATGATTTATATTTCTATGATTGAGATATTTGCGGAGGCTCAAAAGACATTAATTAGTGAGCTAGGTGAAAAGCAAGGCAGCTGGTTAACTGTAGTGGCCTTTTTTGCTGGCATGCTGCTTATTGCCATGATTGATAAGCTGTTGCCTGAAGAGGAAAATCCCCATGACGTAAAGCTTGTAGCAGCGGAGGAGGAAGTGCATAAAGATAACTTTAAGCTGATGCGAACAGGCACCTTTACTGCTATTGCCATTGCAGTTCACAACTTTCCTGAAGGCTTGGCAACCTTTATTTCTGCGCTGCAGAGTCCGGCCTTGGCTATACCAATTGTAGTAGCTATTGCTATCCATAATATTCCAGAGGGTATAGCTGTATCAGTGCCTATTTATTATGCTACTGGCTCTAAGAAAAAGGCTTTTATGTATTCCTTCGTGTCTGGCCTGGCAGAGCCTGTTGGTGCTTTGGTTGGTTGGCTTATTCTAATGCCCTTTATGAATGATATTATTTTTGGTATCATTTTTGCTGCTGTAGGTGGTATTATGGTATTTATCTCCTTTGATGAGCTGCTGCCTGCTGCTAGAGAATATGGCGAGCATCATCTTTCTCTTTATGGACTTATTGCCGGCATGGTTGTTATGGCTATCAGCCTGCTGATGTTTGTGTAATAAGCTTGGCTCTATAAAAATTAAAATAACAGCTTTTACAGATAACGATGTACTTTTAGACAGGTACATCGTTATTTTTTAGAGATGTTTAATGCGGATTGGTTTAATTAAGTGCTTAGACAGTACTTGATGATTAGTATAGGGACTTCATTATGTTGCTATCTATTTTAGAGCTATATATGAAAAAAGACCTAGTATACCAGAAGTACACTAGGTCTTAGTATTTAGTGGAGTATATTATTCAGCCTTGTAGCCTCTTGCTTCAGCAACCTTTTGGAAGGCAACCTCTGCTGCATCAATGGTTCTCTGAATATCTTCAGGAGTATGAGCATAGGAAACAAAGTTAGTCTCAAATTGAGAAGGCGGCAGATAGATGCCCTGCTCCAGCATGGAGTGGAAGTAGATTTTAAATGCTTCCAAATCACTTGCTGCTGCAGTGTCAAAGTCAACAACAGGTTTGTCGTTAAAGAAGACAGTGAACATGCTGCCAAGACGATGAACCTGTACGGGAACACCAGCCTTTTTAGCTGCTTTTTCCAGACCACCGGTAAGGATGGCAGTTCTGCTTTCCAGCTTCAGGCATACATCATTATCAACCATATAGCTGAGGGCTGCAATGCCTGCGGCCATTGCTAAGGGGTTGCCGCTAAGAGTGCCTGCCTGATACATAGGACCTGCAGGAGATACCATGCTCATAATTTCACGTTTGCCGCCATAGGCAGCAACAGGCAGACCACCGCCAATAACCTTGCCTAAGCAGGTAATATCAGGGTCGATGTCATAAAGGGATTGAGAGCCACCCTGAGCACTGCGGAAGCCACTCATTACCTCATCACAGATGAAGAGTGCACCGTAGTCTTTAGTCAGCTTACGAACTGCTGCTAAATAGCCTTCGTGAGGCAGCACCAGACCCATGTTACCAGGTGTAGGCTCTAAGATTACTGCTGCAATCTCTTGGCCACGCTCAGCAAAGACCTTTTCCAAAGCAGGAAGATCGTTAAAGGGAACGGTGATAGTGGTTGCTGCAACTGCAGAGGGTACACCAGGGCTATCAGGAACGCCAAAGGTAGCTCCGCCACTGCCAGCTTTTACTAACAGGCTGTCGTGGTGACCATGGTAGCAGCCGATGAATTTTACAATGCATTCACGTCCGGTATACGCACGAGCCAGACGCAGTGCACTCATAGTTGCTTCGGTACCGCTGTTTACCATACGCACCATTTCCATAGAGGGAATCAGGTGGCAGATAATTTCAGCCAGTTCAACCTCTGCTACAGTAGGTGCACCATAGGAGGTGCCTTTTTCTGCAGCAGCTTTAATAGCATCGGTTACGCATGCAGGTGCATGTCCCATCAGCAGAGGACCATAGGAAAGTACATAGTCCAGATATTCGTTACCATCGATATCATAAATACGGCTGCCTTTACCACCATTAATAAACGGGGGAACACCGCCTACACTGCGGAAGGAGCGTACGGGGCTGTTTACGCCACCAGGAATAAATTTACGTGCTTCCTCAAAAACACGACTAGATTTTGTGTGATCCATAATCTTCTCCTTATTTCTCTTGCAGCCATTTAGCTACGTCAAGAGCGTGATAAGTAATAATCATTTTGGCACCGGCACGTTTAAAGCCAAGCATGGTTTCCATAACAATGCGTTTTTCGTCAATCCAACCCTTTTCTGCAGCAGCCTTAACCATAGCATATTCACCGCTTACGTTATAAACGCATAAGGGACGGTTGAAGGTTTCGTGAACGCGTTGCACAATGTCTAAAAACGCCAGAGCAGGCTTAACCATTACGATATCAGCGCCTTCTTCAATGTCCAGTTCAACCTCGCGAAGGGCTTCATCAGTATTGGCTGGGTCCATTTGATAGCCCTTGCGGTCACCAGCAGCAGGAGTGGAATCCGCAGCTGCACGGAAGGGACCATAGTAGGCAGAAGCAAATTTAGCAGAATATGCCATGATAGGAATGTGGTTGAAGCCAGCTTCATCCAGTCCTTCGCGGATTGCACGGACATAACCATCCATCATATTAGAGGGAGCAATCATATCAGCGCCAGCTTTAGCATGAGAAACAGCTACCTTAGTCAGCAAAGGCAGGGTAGCATCGTTGTTTACGGTGCAGCCATGCTCTAAAACACCGCAATGACCATGCTCGGTATATTCGCACAGGCAAACGTCAGTAATAATAACCAGTTCAGGGTATTTTTCTTTAATAAGGGTGCAAGCTTTTTGAACGGGCTCGTTCATGTCCCAACCGCTGCTGCCAATAGCATCCTTGTAGGAGGGCAGACCAAAGAGGATAATAGAGGGGATACCAAGCTCTACAACTTCGTCAACAGCTTCCATTACACGGTCTAAGGACCAATGGTAGTTGCCAGGCAGGGATTCGATTTCGTGTTTAATATTTTCGCCAGGAACGACGAAAAGCGGATAAATAAGGTCCTTTACAGAAACCTCGGTTTCGCAAACCATTGCACGCAGATTAGCATTAGCGCGCATACGGCGGGGACGGTAAACCGGAAAACCAGTACTCATGAAAATCACTCCTTGTAATATTCTTCAATAGCGGTCATCAGGCCGTCAATAGTATATTCAGCTGCAGAAATTGCTGGCTTTAAGCCATTTTTCTCCAAAGTTTCAGCTGTTACAGGACCAATAGCTGCCAGTGCAACCTTGTTTAAAAGGTCTTTTTTGTCGCCTAAAACGTCCAGCAGATTGGTTACGGTAGAGGAGCTGGTGAAGGTTACAACACTTGCTTCACCACTTTCTAAAGCTTCCAAAAGCTCTTCCTTGTTTTGGCAGTCTGCAACAGTTTCGTACGCAGCTACTACGTCAACCTGTGCGCCAAGTGCACGGAGACGTTCGGGCAATACATTACGAGCTACCTTAGCACGTGCAAGCAGCAGCTTATCGCCAGCCTTAGTATCTTCTGCAAGAGCATCAGCCAGCTCTTCAGCTTTGTAAGCAGAAGGAATCAAATCGGCAGTAATGCCATAGCCCTTAAGAGCTTCAGCAGTTGCACTGCCAATAGCAGCAATTTTTATGCCCCACAGTGCGCGTGAGTCCTTGCCAGCCTTTTGCAGACGGTTGAAGAAGTATTCAACGCCATTAACGCTAGTAAGAATGAGCCATTTATAAGTATCAATCTCAGCGATTGCTTTGTCAAGAGGTGCAAAGTCAGCAGGCGGCACAATTTTGATAGCAGGAACCTCTAAAACTCTTGCGCCTTGTGCTTCTAATTTTTTTGTCAGTGCACTTGCTTGTGCACGAGCACGAGTTACGATAACAGTTTTGCCAAAGAGAGGCTTGTTATCGAACCATTGCAGCTGTTCACGCAGCTTAACAACCTCGCCTACCAGAAAAATTGCAGGCGGCTTCATACCAGTTGCTTTAACGTCTGCAGCAGCCTTGCCTACAGTGGTAATCAGAGTACGTTGCTCAGGACGGGTGCCCCAACGGATAACTGCAGCCGGGCAATCAGCACTACGGCCATTAGCAATGAGCTGGCTGCTAATACGCTCAATATTTTCTACACCCATAAGGAAGACTAGGGTATCAACAGCAGTTGCCAAGCCCTTCCAATTAATGGTGGATTCACCCTTGGTGGGGTCCTCATGACCGGTAATAACAGCAAAGGAGGTTGCTACGTGGCGATGAGTTACAGGAATACCTGCGTATTCTGCTACTGCAATAGCGGAGGTTACACCGGGAACGAATTCAAAGGGCAAGCCTGCCTCCAACAGCTCGATTGCTTCTTCGCCACCACGACCAAATACAAAAGGGTCACCGCCTTTAAGACGAGCAACGGTTTTGCCTTCTGCAGCAAGCTTTACTAACAGCTTGTTAATATCAGGCTGGCGCATAGTGTGGTTAGCACTTGCCTTGCCAACATATACCATTTCTGCATCCTTGCGGCAGAATTCAATAATACGAGGGTCTGCCAGACGGTCATATACAACAGCATCTGCAGTTTCCAGGCATTCCTTAGCCTTTAAGCCTAAGAGGCCCGGGTCGCCGGGGCCTGCACCGATTAAATATACTTTACCCTTTTTTTCCATGATTTCACACTCCTTAAAGAATTGCTGCCAGAATGTCCTGACCGCCTTCAGCCAGCATTTGATTGCCAAGCTTTTGTCCCAGCTCTACAGCTTTTTCAGCATCGCCGGAAATGGTATTACGCAGCACAGTGCTGCCATCTAAGGAAGCAATTATTGCTTCAATCTTAATTTCATTGTTTTGAACTTCTGCATGTACGCCGATGGGAACCTGACAACCACCTTCAACAAGGCCTAAGAAGGCACGCTCGGCATCAGTAGCCTGTTTTGTTGCAGTGTCATTTAAAAAGGCCAGCATTTCACGTACTTCAGTATTATCGGTACGGCATTCAATTGCTAATGCACCTTGACCAACTGCAGGAAGGCATACGCTTGTAGGGATAATTTCCTTAATACGGTCGCCATGTCCTAAACGCTGCAGTCCTGCAGCTGCAAGAATAATAGCATCCATATTGCCTTCATCCAGCTTGCGTAAACGTGTATCAACATTGCCACGCAAATCAACAATCTTCAAGTCAGGACGAGCTGCTAAAAGCTGTGCTCTACGACGGAGACTGGATGTACCAAGAACAGCACCCTGAGGCAGCTCCGCAAAGCTGTTATATTTATTGCTGACAAAAGCATCGCCTACATTGGCTCTGCTAGTAATAACGGTTAAGCACAGGCCCTCAGGAAGGACTGTAGGCATATCCTTTAAGCTATGCACCGCTAAATCAACGGTACCATCTAAAAGCTCTTCCTCAATTTCTTTAGTAAATAATCCCTTGCCACCAATTTGTGCCAATGGAACATCTAAAATTCTGTCACCCTTAGTAACAATTTTTTTTAAAGTAACCTCACACTCAGGATACTCCTTGCGCAGCTCACCAGCAATAAAATTGCTTTGCCATAAAGCTAAAAGGCTTTGTCTAGTTCCAATCTTCAATTCGGCTTTCATCACCAAACTCCTCTCCGGTTTCATTGAGCAAGAACAGCTCACAAATCATTTGTTTATATCGTTCCTCATCTGGAGATCCTGCAACGCTGTTCATAGCAATCATAGGTTCTCTAAGAAATTTATGCTCAATTTTTTGCGTCATTAAATCAATAATACGACGTTCTCTATCTGTTAAATCAGGCATCTTAATGAAGGCCTTTTTCAAAACCTTTTGGCGTAGAAAATTCATCTTATCGTGGAGCTGAACCATTACGGGACGCATAGTATAGTAGCGTAAGCGTTCCTTAAGGGATTCGATTTCTTCCTCAATAATAGCTTCAGCAACCTTAGCTTCATTGGTACGGAAGCTTTTGTTCATATCTACGACATTTTCAAGGTCATCTATATTATACACCGTTACGCCCTTCATATCACCTAAAGCAGGATCAACGTCACGGGGGACTGCGATATCAATTAAAATTAAGGGCCTATTGGTACGTTCGGTAAGCAGTGGGCCTAGGTTTTCGGCTGTTAATACATAGTGAGGTGCACCTGTAGAGGTAATGATAATATCTGCCTCAGAGGCTTGGTTAAACATTTCTCTATAGGGGATAGCAATGCCGTTAAATTTTTCCGCTAGCTCGTGAGCGTGGTCAAAATTACGGTTGCTGACAATAATTGTTTTTGCACCTTTATCAATAAGATGACGTGCAGTCAGTTCACTCATATGTCCTGCACCAACTACTAAAATTTTAGCAGCACTTAAATCACCAAGAATATTGATAGCCAAATCAACTGCTGCAGAGGATACAGAAACACTGCTAAAAGCAATTTTTGTTTCTGTGCGCACTCTTTTACCAACAGCAATGGCTTTGTTCATAATGGTATTTAACAGGGTGTCAGTCATGTCGTTAGAACGAGCCAATTGGTAGGCGTTTTTTATCTGACTTAGAATCTGACCTTCACCAACAACTAGTGAATCCAGGCTAGCTGCTACATAGAAAAGGTGGCGTACGCAGTGAGTGCCGGATAAATTATAGAAATATTCGGGGCTATAATGCTCGCCAGCCAAATGCTTGATTAATCTTTTTATTACGGGAATCGCTTCCTCTGGATTATCTATAACCATATAAAGCTCTGTGCGGTTACAGGTAGAGAGTAGCATAGCTTCAGAGATTGCGTCAAAGCTACGAAAGCGGCGCATAATACTAGCAACACGGTCAGCAGAAAAATTGAAGCGTTCACGGATTTCTACTGGTGCTGTTTTGTGATTGAGCCCTAAAACTGTTAACTGCATATCTTACTTTCTCCTTTGCTTGGAATATATCATTTGCTTCCAATAGATTTAAAATTTCCTGATTTAATGTTTTTCGCCAAAAGGCTGTACGCTCTGATGGTGTTGAGGGAATGTTTTTTACCTGGTCTCTTTGCTCTTTTAGAAATTCATTAAATTCTGCAAAGGCAGGGGTAAGCTTTTGCTGTAAAAAGCTTTTTAAAAATCTTGTATATGCTGGAATGCCACCTGTAGCAATTGTAAGCTTTAGGCTGCCAATTTCCAGGGATGCAGGTACTGTGAAATTGCTTAGCTCAGGATCAGTAATATTATTTACTAAAAAAGGAGCGTTTTGGGAAATTTCTCTGTTCACTGCTTTGCTATCTGTTGCTGCAATGGTTATAAAAGCATCAGCAATATGTGCAGGATGATATACATCCTTGATTATATTACAGCAGTATTTCTGTGCTGCAGTAAGGGCTTCTTGGCAGAAAGCAGGAGCTACTATGGTTATCTTTGCACCAGCCTCGCCAAGTGTAATAAGCTTACGTGCGGCTACGCCTCCTCCGCCGATAATGACACAGTTCTTGCCTTTCAAATTTAGCATTGCAGAGTATTGAAAATCATTCTTATTAAGCATTTTATATCTGTCCTAAAAATATCGAGAATAAATATCATTAAAAAGCAATATTAACTAACTTATTCTACCATAAATTCAAAGGTTTTTAAAGCTAACATATCTATATTTTATTTAAAATCTTCTAAAAAAATCAGTGAAATATTTTCTTTTTAGGAATAATTATTCGTATTATTAATCAAAAACAGATAGTTAAGCAGAGGCAGGAAAAAGGAGTTTAATGGCGAATATCTAAACTATGATTAAGTTATAGCTAAGAGTGTTGCTATCCTAAGGGGGAAGATTTTATGAACTGTGCATTTTGCAAGCACCATAACTGCTATATTAAAGGACAAAATTGTACTCGATATTCTCACGAGCAGGTTGTTGATTTTTATGATGAAGAAGATATAGATATGATGAAGGCTGCAGCTGCTACAGAAAGCCGCAATTACTTAAAGATGACACGTTTGGAAGAAAGTGTTTTCTTTGCTCAACAGATGGGCGTTAAAAAAATAGGTATTGCTTTTTGTATTGGATTGGCTGTTGAAGCTAAGTTTTGTGCACAATATTTCAAAAATGCAGGCTTTCAGGTAGAATCCATATGCTGCAAGAACTGCGGTGTAGATAAGGATGTGCTTGGTTTGGAAAAAATTAAGCCTGGTCAATTTGAAGGTATGTGCAATCCTGCTACTCAGGCTCAGGTGCTTAATGATGCTAAAACTGAGCTGAACTTCATTGTTGGACTATGTGTAGGTCACACGATATGGTATTTACAAAGCATTGTGATGCTCCAGTTTCTGCGCTTATTACTAAGGACAGGGTTTTGGCAAATAATCCTGCTGGCGTTGTATATTCTCGCTATTGGCGCAGAAAATTAGGAATTCTAGAGGAGGGTACTGTATAAGCTGCTACAAGATATGGGTAGTTGTGCAGCTGGATTAGTACCGATGTTGTAGGCTTGGAAAATATATAATTTTTATGGATAAGGTGCTGCATGGAAAGAGCTTCTGTGCAGCATTTTTCTTTTATTATGCGTTAAAAGACAGAAAATTTTATAAGAAAAATGCTTGGCAACAAGGTTTATGTGAAAGTTTGTCGAAATAAATAACAAGAATAATATCTAAACGTCATTTACATATGTTCTGACAAATATTACAATTGGTTTAATAACAAATTTAAGAACAGGGGTGATTGTTTTGTTGACTTTGGAAATCTTACAAAAAATGCTTTTAGCCGCAGCAGCTGAGCTAAAAGCAAAAAGCATGTACCTGTGTGAGCTGGATGGCGTTGCTGGTGATGGAGATCATGGTCTTACCATTGGTCGTATGGCAGATGCTATGAAGGCAAAAATTGAGGCCAACGATAGTGCTGATATGAAGGAGCTCTTAGACGATTTGGGTATGGCCTTCATGGGTATTAATGGCGGCAGTGCAGGTCCCTTATGGGGAACTGTATTTAGTGGCTTTGCCGAGGGCATTGATGATGGTGTTACTGAGCTGGATGCAGCCGGTATTGCTAAAATGTTTGAGCAGGCTAAGGAAGATTTTATGGATATTTCAAAAGCTAAAACTGGTGACAAAACTATGGTTGATGCTCTTTATCCTGCGCTTGATGTGGGCATCAAGGCTGAAGGCGACTTAAAAACAATCTTTATTGCTATGGCAGCAGCTGCTGTAGCTGGCGCTGAAGCTACTAAGGATATGGTTGCTCGTTTTGGTCGTGCTAAAAACGTTGGCGAACGCAGTCTGGGTACTCCTGATCCTGGTGCAACCTCTATTTCTATTCTTTTTGATTCTATGGCTAAGGCTCTATAATCGACAAAATATTCTCTGCATCTCTATGAGAGGTGTCCAAATAAGTGTTCCATACAGTTTCTAAATTAAAATTTTAAAACAAAATTGGAGGCGTATTAACATGAAAAAATTTATCAATGATCCCGAAAATCTGACTTCTGAATTACTGGAAGGTCTGGCTCTGTCCAACCCTGATATTATCTCTCTGGAGCAAGGCAATCTGGTTGTAAATAAAAAATTGAAGGATGCTGACCGCGTAACCATTGTTACCCTTGGTGGTACTGGCCATGAACCGGCAATCAGCGGCTTCGTTGGCGAAGGCATGGTTGATATTTCTGTTGCAGGCAATATTTTTGCAGCACCTGGTCCTCAAGCTTGTGTAGAAGCTATTAAAATGGCTGACAAAGGTCATGGTGTTTTGTTTGTAGTTCTGAATCACGCAGGTGATATGCTGACTGGTAACCTGACCATGAAGCAAATTAAAAAACTTGGTATTCCTGTAATCAAGGTTGTTACCCAAGAGGATATTGCTAATGCTCCTCGTGAAAATGCTGACGACCGTCGTGGTTTGGTTGGCTGTGTACCTCTGTATAAAATTGCTGGTGCAGCTGCTGCAGCTGGCAAATCTTTGGAAGAGGTTGCTGCCATTGCTCAAAGATTTGCTGATAATATGGCAACCATCGCTGTGGCAACTGTAGGTGCTACTCATCCTGCAACCGGCATGGAAATTGCTCATATTGAAGAAGGCGTCATGGAAGTTGGTATGGGTCAACACGGCGAAGGTGGCGGTGGCAGCCAGCCTATGAAATCTGCTGACGAAACCGCAGCTCTCATGATGGACGCTCTGTTGAAAGACTTGGATGTTAAAGCTGGCGAAAAGCTTTTAGTTGTTATCAATGGCAGTGGTGCTACTACTTTAATGGAGCAGCTGATTGTATTCCGTGCTTGCCATAAATTCCTGGCAGAGCGTGACATCGAGGTTGTTGCAAGCGTAGTTGGTGAGGTTCTGACAGTTCAAGAAACTGCTGGCTTCCAAATGTTCATCGCTCGTATGGATGAGGAGCTGCTGGGTTACTGGAATGCTCCGTGCCGTACTCCTTACTATAAGAACTAATATCAAACAAAGGAGAAATAAATACTATGGCAGATAAAGATGGCAACATCTTAGCAAAAAATTATGGTATTGGCATTGCTCCGCCAGACCGCAAGTTTCCTGTAAAGGGTCTTGATAGTGCAGGCTGGGGAATGCAAAGCCGTTTAGCTAATATTTTTGGTGACGATGGCCGCACTATTATGTTGGCCTTTGACCATGGCTATATTTTAGGTTCTACTGCTGGTTTAGAGCGTTTGGACCTTGTTATACCGCCGCTGATGCAATATGCAGATTGCCTTATGGCAACTCGTGGCGCACTCCGTGGCTGCATTCCTGCTAATAATCACAAAGCCATTGCTTTACGCTGTACTGCAGATACTAGTGTGTTAAAGGATGACATGAGCTTTGGTAATGTTGGCGTTGATATTGAGGATGCCATTCGTATGAATGCTTCCTGCATGGCAGTACAATGCTTTGTTGGTTCTGAGGGAGAGCTGGATTCCTTAAGAAATCTGGCCTACTACGTAAATAACGGCGAGCGCTTTGGTATTCCTGTGCTTGGCGTTGTTGCTGTTGGTAAAGAGATGGAGCGTACCACTCGTTATTTCTCTTTGGCAACCCGTTTGCTAGCGGAGCATGGTGCTCATATCATTAAAACCTACTATTGCGATAACTTTGAACAGGTTACTGCAGCTTGTCCCGTACCCATCGTTATTGCTGGTGGCAAAAAGATTCCTGAAAACGAAGCTTTGGAGATGGCATATCGTGCAGTAAATGAAGGTGCTGCTGGCGTAGATATGGGACGTAATGTTCTGCAATCTGAATGTCCTAGCGCTATGCTGCAGGCAATCCGTATGGTTGTGCATGAAAATGCTAAGCCGGAAGAAGCGTATAAGGCTTATGAATTACTGAAAAAGGACGTGAAATAAATGAAAGAATTTATGCATGTTGGCGTTCCTACAGATATTTCTCGCGAAGGCGAGTTCTATGCTGAAGGCATTAAGACTCATATTGTAGCTCCTGAAACCAATGAATTCCATATTGAGTATCTGCGCTTTGAAAAAGATACTCCTTTGCCAAAAGAGCTGCAAACCTTGGTTCATGTAGCATATAAGGTTGATGACCTTGATAAGCAATTGAAAGAAAATAAGGTTATTGTTGAGCCTTGGATGGCTGATGAGCATACCCGTATTGCTTTTGTTATGAAGGACGGCATTCTTTTCGAATTGATGGAAGAAGTAAGATAAATTGCTTAACGCAAGAGAACGGGCGCAGCTTATTGCTGCTGCCCGTTTATACTATGAGGATGATTTGACTCAAGCTGAAGTTGCCAAACGATTAGGCGTATCCCGTCCTATTGTCAGCAAAATGTTGGCACGTGCCCGAGAGGTTGGTATAGTTCATATTGAGATTCGTGGCGGTGATGAGCAGGATTCAGATATTTTGGAGCATTTGCAGCGTAAGTACAATCTTAATGGTGTTTTGATTGTTTCTAGTGGTAAGGGCGCTGCAGAGCAGGCTGCCAGGTATTTGGCCTTAGAAACTGCAGCAGACAAGAATCTTGGCTTAGGCTGGGGATATTTGGCTGGCGATATTGTGGAGAAGATGGGTGTTACTAAGCTCCACACTCAGGACGGCTTTATATTTCCATTGATTGGTCATGCTCATTACAATCTTCATGGCTATCATCCGGATAATTTAGTGCGTAGATGGGGAGAAACCATGGGGCGCACTTCTTATTATCTTAAATGTCCCGCTTTTCCTGATTCTGAGGAGAAACGTGATGAGTTAGAAGCATCTGCAGATTATAAGGTTGTACAGGCCCTATGGAGTCAGATGGATTCGGCTATTATTTTTGTCAGGAACTTTCCTAACGTGCCTGACGAGGGTACTGCTACGCGTTTTGGTGATGCATTGCAGAAGCAAAAGGCTGTTGGCAGCTTCTTGTCCTATTACTACAATGATAGAGGCGAATTTATTAGTGGTAATAGTGACTTTTGCCTACATATTCCTTTGGCATCCTTGCGTCGTTGCCGAAAAATCATTGGCGTTGGCTTGAACGCAAGTATTAAGGCTCTGCATGGAGCCTTGGCTACAGGTCTGATTACTCATTTGGTAGTAACTAGAGAACAGGCCCAAGAGCTTTTAGCAGATTAAGAAAATAGATAGGGAGCTGTCATGATATGACGGTTCCCTATTTTTGTTACATACCAATTTTGAAAATCTTGTAAACTTCTGTACAAAGCTATTATGATAATGGGAAATTTTTTCTGAATAATAGATTTTTGTTTACAAGTCTATCTAAAAGTCATAAAATAAATCCATCCGTAGTATAGTATTAATTTTGTAGAATGGAAGGATGGTAGTTATGATTTCTTGGAAGAACAAAAAGATAAAGGCTTTGACTGCTGCATTGATGTTGACTTTGGCTATGGGCGCACTGGGTTGTGGTGGCGATAGCAAGGCTGAACAGGGTAAGGATGCAAAGGTAAGTGTAGGTATTGTTCAATTAGTAGAGCATACGGCCTTGGACGCTGCTAACAAAGGCTTTGTAGAGGGCTTGGCGGCAAAAGGCTTTAAGGAAGGTCAAAATATTACCTTTGACAGACAAAATGCACAAGCAGATCAATCTAATTTGCAGAATATTGCACATCGTTTTGTAAATAATAAAGTAAATCTTATCTGCGCAATCGCGACTCCCGCTGCTCAAACAGCTGCAAATGTAACCAGTGATATTCCTATTGTGGCAACTGCTGTTACTGATTATGAGGCTGCAAAGCTGGTAAAATCCAACGCTAAACCTGGAACAAATGTTACTGGTACTAGTGATATGAACCCTGTTAAGGAACAGCTTGAGCTGCTGCTTAAGATTGTTCCAAATGCTAAGACTATTGGCACCATTTATAGCTCCAGTGAGGTAAATTCTCAGCTGCAGATTGACCTTTTGAAGGCTGCTGCCAAGGATAAGAATATTGTCATTAAGGAAGCTACAGTTTCTACCGTTAATGATATTCAGCAGGCTGCAAATAGCTTGGTTGGTGAGGTTGATGCTGTTTATATTCCCACTGATAATGTTATGGCATCTGCTGTTCCTACACTGTTATCTGTAACTGATGAGGCTAAGCTGCCTGTAGTTGTAGGTGAAGGTGCTTTAGTTAAGGCAGGCTGTTTGGCAACCTTAGGCATTGATTATCACAAGCTGGGTGTTCAAACTGGTGAAATGGCTGCTGATATTCTTTCTGGCAAGGCTAAGCCGGAGGATATGGCAATTCAGGTTCAAAAGGAATTTAAAGCAACTGTTAATATGAAGGCTGCTGAAAAGCTTGGTGTTAAGCTGCCTGAAGATGTGATGAAGAATGCGGAGATCGTTAAATAATTGGTAAGTTTAAGAAGTCTGCCGTAGTTCGGCAGGCTTCTTTTTATTAGACAAGCAAAGGAGATTGCTATGATTGATTTATTGATTCCAACTGTGGCGCAGGGACTGCTTTGGGCTGTTATGGCCTTAGGTGTATATATTACCTTCCGTGTGCTTGATATTGCTGATTTGACTGTTGAAGGAAGCTTTCCCTTAGGTGCTGCAACTGCGGCTACTATGATGGTGGCGGGATATGGACCTGTGGCAGCATTCTTAGGAGCTTTTCTTGCAGGTATCTTGGCTGGTGTTGTAACTGGTCTTTTGCATACCAAAATGAAGATACCAGCTCTTTTAGCAGGTATCTTAACTATGATTGCTTTGTATTCCGTAAATTTACGTGTTATGGGTAAGGCAAATTTATCTCTTTTAGGTGCTGATACAGCCTTTAAAATGGCTAAATCTGTTTTAGGTATGAATACTGCGCAAACAACTTTTGTGGTTGGTCTGCTTGTAACTGTTGCTGTTGGTGTATTTTTGTATTGGTTCTTTGGTACAGAAATTGGTGCGGCTATTCGTGCAACAGGCTTTAATCAGCAAATGATTCGTGCACAGGGCGTTAATACAGATACAACTATTATTCTTGGCCTTTTGATGAGCAATGGACTTGTTGCTGTTTCTGGTGCCTTGGTTGCTCAAAGCAATGGCTTTGCTGACGTTGGTATGGGTACCGGTACCATCGTTATAGGCTTGGCATCTGTAATTATTGGTGAGGTGCTTTTTGGTACCCGCAGCTTTAAAAACTGTCTTATTTCCGTTGTGTTAGGCTCCGTTGTTTATCGTATAGTTATCGCAGCTGTATTGGCAATGGGTATGCCTCCTAATGATTTGAAGCTTTTCACATCCGTGTTAGTTGCAATTGCGCTGTCTTTGCCCTTGATTAAGGCAAAGCTAAATTCCAGAAAGGTGGTTGGCTAATGTTACACGTAGATAATATTTTTAAAACTTTCTTTCCTGGAACTATTAATGAAAAGAAAGCATTACAGGGTTTGAATCTTCATCTTGAGCCTGGTGATTTTGTTACTGTAATTGGTGGCAATGGCGCCGGCAAATCCACAATGTTAAACGCTATTGCCGGAGTCTTTCCTATTGATAAGGGAAGTATTGTTATTGACGGCGAGGACATTACAAAATGGCCGGAGCATAAGCGTGCTAAATATATTGGACGTGTTTTTCAGGACCCTATGATGGGCACTGCTGCTGGTATGCAGATTGAAGAAAATCTTTCTATTGCCGCACGTCGTGGACAGCGCCCGGGCTTTTCCTGGAGCTTGCCTGAAGAGCAGCATAAGCGTTTTTATGAGCTGTTAAAGGAGCTTGATTTAGGCTTAGAGGACCGTATGACTGCTAAGGTTGGTCTTTTAAGTGGTGGACAGCGTCAGGCTCTTACGCTGCTTATGGCAACATTAAAAAAGCCCAAGCTGTTGCTTTTAGACGAGCACACTGCTGCTTTAGACCCTAAAACTGCAGCTAAGGTGCTTGACCTTACAGAAAAAATTGTTACTCGTGATAATTTAACGGCCTTAATGATTACTCATAACATGCGTGATGCACTGCGTTTTGGCAATCGCTTGATTATGCTGCATAGTGGACGTGTTATTATTGACGTCAAGGGCGATGACAAAAAGAATTTAGAAATTCCTGACCTTTTAGAAATGTTTGAAAAGGCCAGTGGTTCTGAAATGGCAAGTGATAGACTGCTGCTTGGCTAAAAGATAATTATAGAACTCTTGGATAGATTGTTAAGTTAAGATGGAAAGGGGACCGCATCACTAGCTGGTGCGGTCTTTTGTGTTTGTAGCGCTAAAATACGTGCTAAAATTGCGTAAATGCATTATAATAGATGAAATAACGCATTTTTAGGAGGACTATATGAGCTATGATTATGCGCGCTTGAAGAATATCAAGTGCTTTCTTTTTGATATGGATGGAACAATTAATTTAGGTGATACGCTGATTCCTGGTATGGAGGGCTTTTTTGATAAGCTTAAGGCTAGCGGTCGTGAATATTATCTGCTGACTAATAATTCTTCTCGTAGCCATGACCATTATGTGCAAAAGATGAATAGACTGGGTGTGCCTGTCGTGAAGGAAAATGTGCTTATTTCCTCTGATGCACTTACTAACTGGATGTTAAAGTATAAGCCTGAGGCACGTCTTTTTGTATTAGGTACACCGCAGCTGCAGGAAACTATTCGTGAAGCTGGCTTTAATATGACCAATACATTAGAAGAGGGCGCTGATTATGTTGTTTTAGGCTTTGACCAAACGCTGACCTATGAGCGTCTTACTATTGCCTGCCGTTTAATTGATAAGGGTGTGCCTTATGTAGCAACTCATCCCGATGTTCGTTGTCCCATTGAAGGCGGCGAATTTATTCCTGATACAGGTGCCATGATTGAACTAATTAAAACTGCAACAGGCAAAGCTCCTGAGCTTATTTTTGGCAAGCCCTATGAATATATGGTTGATGTTGTTCTTGATCGTACTGGCTATAAAAAGGATGAGATTGCTATGGTAGGTGACCGTTTAGCAACAGATATTGCCTTTGGCTTGAATAATGATATCCTTTCTATTATGGTTCTTACTGGTGAGGCAACTATGGATGATGTGGAGCAGGGCAGCATTAAGCCTGATATTATACTGCCCCATGCAAAAGAAATTTTAACCTATTTGGAGTGATATAAATGATTAGAAACGAACGTATTCAAGCAACATTGAATACAATTGCTGGATTTGGTGCTGTACCTGAAGGTGGCACTACTAGATTATCTTACTCAAAAGAGTTTTTGGCAGCTCAGGAGTATTTGCGTCAGGAAATGCTTAACCTTGGTATGGAGGTTGTAGTTGATCCTATAGGAAATCTTGTAGGTACCTACAAGGGAAGCGAAGCTGACTTAGCTCCTGTTATGAGCGGATCACATCTGGATACTGTTCCCAGAGGAGGTAACTTTGATGGAATTTTAGGTGCAGTTTCTGCTCTTGAGGTAGTACGAAGCTGGCATGAGGAGAATTATATTCCTAAGCGTAGTCTGCAGGTTATTGCTACCATTGAAGAGGAGGGCACATCCTTTGGTATGGCGTGCTTTGGCGTGCGTGTGCGCTGTGGTGAATTTATTAGGCAAAATGCAACGGATATTCCTTGCGCAGTGCAGGATGGAACCTTGGCTGATTGCTTAGCCTTTGCTGGATTGCCAAGTAATGCATTGCAGGCTGCGGCTAAGGCTGTAATGCCAGCTGCGTTTATTGAGCTGCATATTGAGCAGGGAGCAGAGCTGGATGAGCAAAAGCTACCTGCTGGCATTGTAACTAGTATCGTAGGCTTTGATCGTCTGCATTTAGTATTAAAGGGAGAGTCCAATCATGCAGGCACAACTGCTATGCATCGCCGTAAGGATGCAGTGGCTGCAGGTGCTGCCATTGCTTTAGGTGTACAGGCGCTGGCTCGTAAGGATAAGCGCTTTGTGGCTACTGTTGGCAGCTTTACTGTTGAACCCAATGTTCCTAATATCGTTCCTGGCAAAGTAAGCCTGTGTATTGAAACGCGCTCTTACTCTGATGACATTCTTCGAGAGGTTAGAGAGATGGTTATGAAGGTTATTGCTGCTGCTGTAGCCGATAATAATGTGGAGTATGAAATTGTAGGTGACTTCCACAACTTTGCTATGCCGATGAATGAGGAGATTATCAACACTATGGTAGAAGCTGCAGAGGAAATTAAGCTCAACGCAGTAAAGCTGCCAAGCTGGGCAGGCCATGATGCGCAAATTTTTGCCAAGGCAGGTGTGCCAACTGGTATGATTTTTGTGCCCAGTATTAATGGCGTTAGCCATGCTAAGGAGGAGCTGAGCCGTCCTGAGGAAATTTTGCATGGTGTAGAGCTTTTAGATGTGGTTCTACGTAAGCTGACTGCAAAATAATATATAGTTGATTAATTAGTAAACAGAAAAACACCCCTAAGGTTTTGAATAGCCGTAATATTCTTTACCTTGGGGGTGTTTTACATTT